>CABFOL010003002.1_pt1 | contig 24450 bp, 25 predicted proteins | sample 3521961 | NCBI WGS metagenome assembly CABFOL01 (sample SAMEA5312453, study PRJEB27640) | indoor metagenome | biome: indoor environment; feature: uncontrolled; material: polymer tiles stone | place: Germany | collected 2014-07-07
TTAACGTTCTCTACAAAGTTATTAATCTGTTTATCGTCCACTAAAGTGAAATTTTTAGTCCAGTCTTTGATGTACATGAAACTATCTTCTGATGTATCTAGACCAAAATGATTTGAAGTTACATAAGCCGTCATTTCGGCTTCTCCCTCAATCACACCACGTTTACTTAGGTCTTTATATTCTTCGGCAGTAATATTTTTATGGAGAATTTCATGAGCTATCTCATGAAATAATACTTTGACCTTTTCTCCATCTGTTAGATCTGCTCTTAATCCTATTTCATCGCCTGCTTGATAGCCTTTAGCAGCGCCTAAATCTCTTGAAAAGGTGTTGCTCTTGCCATATAAATTATCTTTGACAATTATACCGTTATCGTTTAAATAGTCTTTAGTTGCCTTATAAACAGTATTTAAATAGTCTTTATTACCAATTTTATAATCAAATTTACGGTTAGGATATATTGTTGGATAATCTTTAGCTTGTGCATTAGTCTGTGTAATATCATACACATTACCTAATTTAAAATAAGTTTTCCCATTAAAAACTTTTATCTTATTCTCTTTGATGGCCTCTTTTTCAAATTTATTAGCAAATCTTAAAGGCTTAATTTTATCATTTTCATCTTTAAAGAATTTTGTTGAGTTGGGGACTAGTACTTTTATAGGCTGTTCATGATCTTTAATGTTAAATCCTTTATCAATAAAATGATTTTCACTGCCTACATAGAGTGCGCCCTGATATTGACTTGCGATCAGCATTTGATTTTTTGCACTATAACCGTACATTTTCGACATAAACTGTCCTAATTCCTTTATGCTGTTTTCATCTTTGAAATATTTTCTTATATCTGTAATGGTCTTAGAAATGAATTCATTCATTTCAGCCTGTTTTTTCTTAGCATATTCTTTTTTATCCATGACAATTACTCCTTTCTTTAGACAATTTCAGGAACGTCAATATCTACTTCTATAAGAATCGTTTCTTCTTCAATAGTCTGATAGGATTCAAAATATTCGCCTATAAAGTCACTATTAGGAACTATAATCTCTTTATTCAATAAAGGACTATTTACTAATAGCAAATTTTTATCCTTATAAAAATCTAAGACTATACAAGTGTCTATTGTCATTACTCCCCACCCTTTCATCATCGAACTAACCTTATTTCTTTGTTCACTAATTTTCTATCAGAAGAAATATCTTTTAAATATATTTCCAGCTTGTTTTTTGCTAAGGTCTGCAATTTTTCATTCCAATCTTTAGCATTTTCAGGTTGATCTATTTTAATAATATCATTGTCATTAAATCTTTCCACAAAATCTTTAATAGCATTATGTCCAGCTTCATCATTATCTAAAGCTAGTATGATGTTAAAAGGTTTTTGTTTATCAGTAAACTGTTTATTATGGTCATAAATGTCTTTCAGGGCAAGGGTTATAGCATTAGTTTTGACACCTGAAAGCGACAAATAACGAGTGTTTTTAAAATTCTCGTCAAAACGATTAAGCTGATAGTAACTCAATGTGTCTATTGGGCTTTCCAATACAGCTAATTTCTCAATCGGTCTATCTTTTTCTAAATCGTCTATCTTAAAACCTTTTCCATACTCGCTACCTGAAATGATTTTATTAAACTTAACGTCACTAGTGCCTCTAAGATCAGCACCGACTATATCGCCATTATTATTTTTCCAATAGAAGATAACATTATTTCTTTCGTCTTGTCCTATGTCGCCTGATTTTATTAAGTTCTCAATAATATCAACATCAATACATCTTTCTTCTAATAAATATTGATATGCTTTAAATGTATTAAACACTTGTTTTATTTCATTTCTATCAAAGGTCTTTACACTTTCATCTTCATTTCTCTTGACTACCACTCCATCATTTAAAAGTGTCTGAACTGCCTCATTGAAATTCATATTTAATACATCTTTAGCAAAACTGATAGCGCCAAAACCACCCTGCTGTTCCTTGTTCCAAAAATATTTATGCCCTTTTACTATCAGTGAATCATGTTCTTTATTTCTAAAGTATTTGCCCTCTTGCTGAAATGTAAGTCCGTTTTTTTCAGCGAAGTCGATTATATCCTTTTGTTCTGCCTCTTTAATTTGTTCAGGGCTAAATTTCATGATAATCACCTCATATTGTTTATAGTAAAATTATATCACTTAATTACTCAATTGAGTAATTTTCACTAGTAAATGAATGACTAAACATTTGACAAAATAATGTTCGAGGGACTAATTGGGGGGCAGGGGGGCGAAATCCAAAAACTATTGGTAATAGCACAGTCATAAAGCATGGCACAAGTGAAAATTTCCTGCTTTGCGAAGCATGGCCGGAAATTTAATAAAAAATTTTCAGTGCAACGATTTGAAAAATTTTTATGACACTTGTGCCATGCTGCGAAACTATAACTAGATCGTGCAAGAATTGTTTTCTCTTGCCGATCTGGTTATCTAGTTGAGCTGACTGTGCTAAACGAGCGTTTTTCGGCGAGTGTTTCAATAGTGGATTTCGCCCCCCTTCCCCCCTTTCAATTGAAAAGTTTGCGACAGCAAACTTAACCATGTACTTCACGGAAAAAGAGCGCTCTTTATGAGCGTTCTTTTTGTTTAAATGAATTAATATTACTTTGATTCTACATTTCCATAAGTATGAACTGTGTTTCAATTAGTTCAATCTGTTCTTTTGATAAGGGCAATGTCTCGCCTGTCTCACGTTCAAAGCCGACCAATAAAGCTGTACCATAGAAATAATAGAACTCATTAGTTTCGGTATTAAATACTGTCATAAGCCGTCCTGTTAGGTCTCTGTGATATTCTGCAATCCAGTTGTCATTTACAATCATATCTATACCATTCGCAAATGAATTAAAAGCTAAAGCACCGTTTATCATTTTTGATAAGAATTGAGATTTTTCCTTGCTCTTGTTTGGCATATCCATCTTTTCAATGCCATCAATACCTAGTTTATATACTGGATTCATGTTAATTCCCCCTATTTATTATTTTTTGATAACACAAGTGTTGATAACACTTATGTTATCAAAAAAATTAGATTAACCCTTCCGTTCTAAAACTTAAAAATTCTTCATCTGTGACTATGCAATTATCTAGAACTTCTATACCTATTATATTGCCTGCTTCAACCAATCTACGAGCCGCCTGTAAATCTTCTTGGCTGTAATGAGATGAAGAACTCGGGTGATTATGGCAGAATATAGCAGAATTACAGTTATTTATTATCAATGTTTGGAAACATTCTCGAGGGTGTATCATGCTAGAGTTTAAAGTCCCTTTAAATGCCTTATAACATAAAACAATTTCATTTTTAGTGTTTAGTCCTAGCACTATAAACTGCTCACTTGTAGAATACCCAATATAATTTCTTAAGAATTCTTCTACTTTTTCTGGACTTTTCACGGAAAATCTTTCGCTCTTTTTCTTGCTGTAATACTGTTTGATTTCTGTAATTTCGTAAATCATTTCTCCGTTAAAGTTTAATGGTTTCATCATTGACCACTCCTATAAATTATTTGCCAAAATAACGGTAGACCACTTGTTTACTGCCTTTTGACATTTTGAAAGCATGTTTCCTGCAGAGCGATCTGTCTAGTGTAAATTTCCGTCTGTACGAAGTATGGCCGGAAATCTAATAAAAATTTTTCAGTGGAACGGTTTGAAAAAATTTTATGACACTAGACATAGCGCATGAAACACTGAATGATGAGTGACAGCAGGGGGCTATCGCTGTCGGTTGTCATTCAGATGTTGAATCAGGAAAGATAAGCTGAAAAATGGCAAAAGGCAGTCTTATATCTTATCAGAATTTTGCTTCAGCAAAATCTCAATGCCTTTAGGGTTTTTAGAATGGGCTATCCAACTTCCGTTGGATAGCTTCATTGTCATTCAGCTTGTAATTTCTTTAATTCATTCATCTGTGCTTCTAGTGCAAATAATGTTTCTAAATCCATATTTTCATACTTCAACCATAATAAAGCCACTTCTAAATTTCTGAAATCCTCCATGTAACATTCATTGTCTTCATTGTCGATGACAAGGAATCTATCATAGCCTTTCTTGTTATAATGCAGGTATATTAGATATTTTCCATCTAGGTATTTATATTCATCTTGATAGACTATTTTTTCAATGGAATCCTCATACTGTTCCACGGTTAAAAACATAATATTTTTTTGAGATAACATCATGTAAATTTCTGCAGAATATCTTGTTATAAACCTGAATAAACCCTGACTTGCCATATGCACCATTTTTTCGTTTTCTTCACTATATTTTTCAGCTTTTTTTAGATTTTTTATCATGATTGAACACTCCCCTCATCAGTTTTTAGGGTAGATTTGTAACTCCCATACTGATTTAATATATCTTCTTCATCAGCATTCAAATGATATAACTTATCGAAATTGAGGTAAGGTGCTAGATTATCGATAAAGTCATCTAAGTTATCAGCAACTCTTTCTTTTTCTGTATACTGCCAGTCGTAAAAATCTATTTCTTTTTTGATAGAAAAATCTTTGAAATCAATATATACAGCATATTTCAATATTTCCTCATCACAATCTTTTGTGCTTACTAAAATCTGTTTGTCCTCGTACTTTTGAGGATTTATCATTTCCATGATGTCTACTTCTAGTTCCTTGTCTGACAGGAATAACTCGAATTCTTCTGAATAGTACTCATTGAACATCGATTTTAACTGGTTTAATTGAAATTCTTTCATCATTGACCACTCCTATAATTTTTTATCAAATAGACAATAGAGGTTGTCTTACTGCCTTTTGACATTTTGAAAGCACGTTTCCTGCAGAGCGATCTGTCTAGTGTAAATTTCCGAATGGACGAAGTACGGCCGGAAATTTAATAAAAATTTTTCAGTGGAACGGTTTGAAAAAATTTTATGGCACTAGACAGAACGCATGAAACACTGAATGATGGGTGACAGCAGGGGCTATCGCTGTCGTTTTTCATTCAGATGTTGAATCAGGAAAGGTAGGCTGAAAAATGGCAAAAGGCTTAAAATAACTGATTTTAGCAATCTATTTAAATGAAAAAGATTCGATCAGTTTACTGATCGAATCTTTCCTTTATTTATTAAATTCTGTCATGTAGATTTTAATGCCTTTTTCCTTATCGTCTTTTAATTTTAGGTAAGCTTTATAAGTCCCTCCGTCTTTCTTTTTCAGCTTAATCTTGTTCTCTGTACTGCCAGTTTGTATAAGTTTCATTAGTTCTTTTTTAGGAATGGGATTATTGAAGTATTTTTTATAGAAAATTTGATTACACTTGTTACACTTATATATCTTATTAGTGTCTATAATATTTCCATCAGAACAATTAATGCAGTCACATATCACTTTTTCATTTGAAATTCGTAATAATTCATTATTTACATTTAGCTTGCTTTCTTTTTCTTTCATGGTGGCCAGTTCATTTTCAATAAATTTCATTGTATTATTGATGAATGAATTAGGATCAGCTACACCCTCGCCAATTTCTTTTAATCGTAGTTCCCATTTAGCTGTCATTTCAGGAGAGGAAAGAAGTGTACCCTCCACTCCTTTACAAAGAATAATACCTTTGTCTGTCATTTCTACTGTGTTCTTTTTAACGGTTATATAGCACTTATCTTTAAGTGTTTTAATGATTCCATCTCTCGTAGCCTCTGTTCCTAATCCCTGTATATCATTAAGTAGAGAGGCCTCGTCATCGTTCTCTACAAATTTACCGCATGTTTTCATGAGATTGATTAATTGTCCCTCTGTATAGGGCTTAGGCGCTGTTGTCTTACCCTCCGTCAGCTTTACCTGCGCTTTCACCTGCTCTTGTTCAGCTAGATCAGGCAATTTTGTATCTTTATCTTTATTGTTTTCTGTATCGTCGCTAGTGTTCAAAAATAGGGATTTCCATCCTTTTATCTTTTCTATCTTACCTTTCGTAAAAAACTCCACGTTATTTACAGTAGTGATCACGTTGGTTTCATCATAGATATAGTTCTGTGCGAACATAGCAAGTGTCGTATTTACTACTTCCTCTAGCACTAACTGTTCATCTTTATCCAGTTTTTTAATTGTTTCTGTTGTGGGTATTTTTGAAGTCGGTATTATAGCGTGATGTTCTTTTACTGCAGAAGAATTAACATATCTCTTTCTGCTTTCAGTTGTATGTACTTCAAATTGTTTCCCGTAAACAGTCATCAGCTGATCTAAATTAGATTTCAGATAGTTAAATTCTTCATCTGTTATCAGGTTGTTGTCTGTTCTTGGATAGCTTAATATTTTCTTTTCGTATAGGATCTGTACAATCCCTTTAGTCTTTTCAGGACTAAACCTATATCGCTTATTAATGACGGATTGCAAGGTAGATAGTGAATGTAATTTTGGCGATTGCTGTTGTTTTTCAGTCGTTTCTAGATTAGTGACTATTCCAGTGATAGCATTGCTTAGCTGATTATCATTATATATGCTGTTTATTTCTTCTTTGGAAGTCGTCTTAACTTTTGCTTTACCATTGTATAATCCACTTTCAGCCTCAAAGTTTCCTATAATTTCATAGAACGTTTCCTCTTTGAAGTTCATAATATCTAAATATCTTTGATAGATCATAAACAATGTAGGTGTTTGTACACGTCCTATAGAAAAAACTTCATCAGATACACCGAATCGCTTGAATAAGTTAGTGTACAGAGGACTTAGATTCATTCCGATTAGATAATCACTAACCTGTCGGGCGTTTGCTTCACGATACATCAGAGTATCTTTATCATTGTCTCTTAAAGCCTTAAAGCCTTTAATTATTTCGGTTTCAACCAGTGAATTAATCCATAGTCTTTTTACATTAGTGTTTTTATTACCTGAAAGTTTTAATATTGAATAGAATATATTACTGCCCTCTCTATCAATATCACATGCATTGACCAGGCATTTCGCCTCTTTGATAAGTGACTTTATGATCTTAAACTGTTTCTGTTTATCGGGTGCTACTTTATATTCAAGTGGATCAGGTTTATAGGGCAGATTAGTAATATCCCAGTTGTTAATCGGATTAGAATAGTCTTTTGGGAGTTTAAGCTGAACTAAGTGACCAAATCCCCACGTCACGACTGCATTACTGATTACATTATCTTTCAGCAAAATATAACCGTCTTTACTTTCTTTGATACCTAAAGCATTGGCATAGTCTCTAGCCTGACTTGGTTTTTCTGCAATGATTACATAATCATACATAGTACCACTCCTTTTAATAATTTATTTTTATTATAACATATATGTTAATAACACAAGTATAAATAACACTAATGTTATTTAAAATAAAAGTACCATCTTTTGAATGGTACTTTTATTTGTTAGAGGTCGAATTCATCTTGTAATAGGTCATCTTTAATTTTATGTTTATCTAAAGTCTTTTCATGTACTCTATCTATTGCTTGTTGTCGTTCTTCATCAGTAGAATTATTGAAGTCCTCTGCGAATTCATCATTATCAAATTCATTGGGATTGATGGCCATTATTGCATTAAGTTCATTGATTGCGTTTATTTTCTCGTTGCCATCTAAATTTTTGAACGTTTCCTGTACGATATGGCTGTTTTGTTCTTCTTCCATTTTCTTGTTGTACTGTTGATGTGGATCAGCAACATAGCCATTATCTGTTTCTTGCTGTTTATTTTCTACGGGAATATCTACTTGTTGTTCTTTATCATCTGATGAGGTAACTTCTATCTTATTTTCAAAATCATGAGTTGCTTTTTCTTTTCTCATTTCACTGAATGTCTTTTGTTTTTCTATATCAAATATTATTTTTTCTTTTTCGTTTTCCAACGAATCTGTATAACCTAACTGTTTTCTGATGTTGTTGTAATTAAACTCGAATCCATGTTTTTTGTCAGTCGTCAGTAAGTTTGGATATATCTCATATTGAAATGCTTTGTGCAGGAATAGGGGGCTATGGCCTGAAATCATTACTATACATTCATTTTTTTTCATAGCGCCTATTTCCGCAGGTGTCATTAACAGACGCTTATGATAGTTATCTCCAATCTGTGTGCTTATGTTTCCTTTGCTCTTTGTCATGTCATTCTTTTTCTGTGAGATAGTAGTGTCGCCTAGTGCTTCACTAATCCATTTTGTTGTGATTGTGTCGGTATCTTTAGCTCGTAATAGAATAGTTGTATCGTGATTGCTTAATATTGCTGTTGCTTCATCTTTACCGTACATTTTTCTATCTTCTAGCTGTGCTTTGTTTTGAATGATTGTGTGCATTGATAGACCAAGTGATCTACAAGTGGCCAATACTCTTGAATAGTTATCAAGTTTACCGATGTTAGCAAATTCATCTAGCATAAAAACAACCTTGCGTTTCAGCTTATTTGTTTTACTTTTTTGTGCTATTTGATAATAGATATTGATCATCTGTGAAAAGAAAACAGATGTAAGAGGGGAGAAAGTATTATCTTCCATACTCAATTTTACATACAGTATTGATTTTTCTTCTATGAAATCTTCAAAGTTAAAATCACTTTTTCTAGTCATTGCTTTTACTTCTGGCAGTTTGAATATACTAAATCCATTATTCAATGTAGAGGTTACAGATTTTCTTGTTACGTCTGTTAAATCCTTAATGGAGTTCAACAATGGTTTAGCAGGGTGTTCAATTGGAATTGTATCAACCCATTTTAAGAAAGTGGCTTCATCTTGAACATACTTATCGTAAATTTCCACGACTTTTTCTAGGTTAGCTTCATCTTTATCATATTCAGTTTTTACATAGACGATCAAAGCAGAAAGAATATTTGTTGCAGAGTTTTTAAAGAAAGCACCACTACTATTTTCTCCACCCTTTTCAAAGTTAGTAATAATTGTGTTTGCAATTTTCTGAGCGTCTAATGGTGTTTCTACATAATACAATGGATTATATTTTGATTGCATAAAATCCACAAAGTCAACTTGATAAACTTTGAAGCCTTGATCTCGTTTCAGTTGTGCCGTCAAGTCGTGTAGTTCTCCCTTTGGATCAGTAACAATGATAGATTTATTTCTTACATTAATAATATTAGGTAGTACATAGGATTGTGTCTTGCCTGCACCTGATGACCCGATAATAACTACATTCTGATTATCAATAGATGTTTCATCGTGCATTATTAAAAGGTCTTTTTTATCAGGGACTTTCCCTAGAATAAATCCATTTTCCATTTCTAGATTTTTTTTAAGATTCTTAGTATAGTGACTATGTTTTTTCTTCGCTAAAACTTTTCCGTCTCGTAATTCTTCAGGATTTCCCCATTTTGCTGTACCATGAATACCAATTTCATCAGCCTCGCTGTAACCTTTCTTAGTGAATAATATTCCCTGTACTAACCAACAAATCGCCAGTAGTATAGCAATAATAATAATGTAAGGAGCGTACCATTCAATATCAGAAACATTTTTAAATACCGGCTCAAATTTAAAATAGTTGTTTTGGAAAGTGCTTATATCAGGCAGAGGCTTTTTAAGTCTGCCATTTGAAAAGTACATATAGTAAAGCGTGAATAGTCCCTGTGAAATTGCTGTACTGATGAACAATAGTATTAATATTTTCCACCAAAAACCTTTTTTCATTTTCATGTCTTTCATCATTGACCACTCCTATCTATAATCTAATCGTTGATTATCTTTTTTCTTTTTCTTCTTCCTGCTGTTAATATTGCCCTCCATATATTCATTATTAGCATACATGGTTAAGCTGTTCAGAAGATGATTGGCGATGGCTTTATGTGAGTTTTCAGTTCCGTAATTTTCCTGATAAGATTTACTATGATAAACGTTATTATGATTGCTTACATGATTTCTTATGATAGTATCAACTGATTTTATATCGCCTTTGTTTTCGATACTGTCTATTTTTGAAAGTAACTGTGACTTAGAATAAACATCTAATTTTTCTATTAAGTCAGCGTGGTTGAGAGGTAGAGTACGTGCAAGTTCATCATTTATAAATACCTCAAGTTCTTTTAGTTCTTCCATCTTGCTATCAATAAACAGTTTATTAATCAAAACATTTTCGATAGCATAATCAGTAATTTTGTCTTGATCATTTTTAATAGCACGGTCTGCAAAGAATATATCTTTACTTGCTTTTAAGTACTGGTCACGTTTTTTAAGATTTGCAGGAATATCAGCAGAATCTCGGAACGCTTTTTCTACATAAGCTGTTTCAATGAAGTTACCTTTGATAGCTTCATTTACTATAAATGCTTTTTCATCGTTATTAAATTTCTCAAAGTTTCTAGGATACATGATCTCCACAATCTCATTATTAATACGAATATTATCCTGATAGACAGACTTAGCAGACTGATAAATCTGTTGTTGTACTTCTTTCTGTTTTACAAGTTTAGTTTTTTCATCTTTAAGTTCAGAAATCTTCACATTAATTTTTTCAGCAAATGTTGATGGATCAAATCCATAGTCTTTCACTGATTGACTATCAGAATTATATTTATTGATTAATTCCTTATAGTACTGTGTTTTTAATTCCACTTTAAGAATATTATTATTGATTTTTCTTCCGTAAGTAGAAGCTAAATCATGAGTGTTATTGATTGTTTCTTTAGCTTCAATGTAACCAGTAGAATATTTATATCTCTTGTCTAAAGTCTCCTGCGCTTTCGGGTCAATGTGAACAACATTGTTTGCATATTCAACTGCTTTATTAAACGCACTTTGTCGCTTAGATTGCTTTTCATCAATGATAAAATTATTAATAAGTCCTTTATTATAGTCAGCGATATCTTGATTCAACTGCCCGTAAAAAGTGACTGGCTTATATTCAATTCCTAATTTTTCACAACGTTTCTGTTCTCTTTTTTCTAGTCTGTATTCTTCTCTTGAAAGGGGGATATGAGCAATTTCTTTACGTCCTTGATCTTTAAAACTCCTTGAATCATATAAGCGATTACTGTTTTCTCTTTCAGCATAGAAGTTTAATTTATCAGCCCAGTTTTTACGAAGTAACTTTAAATCTAATTCAGCAAAACGTACTTGTTCACGTACTCTATTACCATTTTTATTTAATAAAACCTCTCCGTTTTCATCATATTTCGTTCTAGTAGTTGTTTTACTTCCCCAAGTTCCATCAGTGTTTATAGGACGTATTGTTAGAAGAATATGAGCATGAGGATTGTTGATATCGTCTCTATGAATACTTACATCTGCAATCATTCCTTTACTAATAAATTCTTCTTCTACAAAGTCTTTTGCTAATTCAGTTTGGATATCTCTATCTAAATCATTAGGCAGACTAATCAATACTTCTGTCGCTAATCTTGGTGATTTTGTCATTGGGTTCTTACTTTCAATCTTATCGACTTCGTTCCATAGTGTTTCTCTATTTTTAGTCCACTCTGGTGCATGAGAAGGAGTTAAAATCATAGATTCAGGCTTAACACTATGAGATTTAAATTGAATTTTTTCTTGTGTTCGTTCGCTGAATAATTCTTCATCAGAACGATATGAAGCACAAGCAATAATATTTCTTGTTGATCTGTTAATATGATTCACACGCAACATAAAGTACCCATTATCCATGATTTTTCCTCCTTTCTCTTAGCCCCTGCAGGAACTAGACGATTTTTTGAACTAGCCTATTTATGCAATCTTTTAAGATTGCATGTAAATGGGCAGTACTTTCATACTGGTACTATTATAACATGATTTGATGACTTCTCCAATTGAGTATGTTACAATTATTGTGAAAATTTAAAAATAATTAGGAGTGATAAAAATGGTTAGAAAAATTACAAATTCAAAATTAAAAAAGTTCACGAGTATTGATGAGAAAATTGCAGCACTGTTAAAAGAAAAAGAAAATCAGAGAAAGGATTTAGCTTTGACAATTGGTACATACTTTTTAGAAAACTTTGATATGAATGATTTTGAAGATGTACAAGAAATTTATGATATTTTAGATCAGGCTGTTGAACTAAGTGATAACAATATCTCAAAGAAAATTTCTAAAGAAGAAACTATTGATGAAGAAGATACAATTAGTATCGAAAAAAGTGATGTAAATGAGCGATGATTTATTAAAAAAATATAAGAAAGTTCATGCAGAAGTTGAGATCGCTAAGTTGAAAAAAAATAGGGATATCAAGAATTTTCGTAAAGATAGAGCAAGAAGATTGATAACTAAAGGAGCATTATTAGAAAAGTATTTTGAATGCAGTCATCTTTCAATAGACGAAACAGAAGAATTACTGAAGATATTTGCTAATTATATAAATTCCAATAAGCCAAATAAATTTAAAAAGGATTTTTAAAATGCAAAATAATCAAACAGCTTATTCAAGAAAGAAAAATACTGAAAGAGTAAATGATCTCAATACAAATATAAAAATTATATAAAAAATTATTTGTTAATAGAAATTCATGAATTATCAAAAATCCTTGATATAAGTAATTGGACAACCAATAAATTAAATCTATCATAAAGTAAAAAAATATACAGAATGTGGGGTAATAGTATGAATGTTTTACATGAACAAGAACAAATTCAAACTGCCTTTCGTACTGCTACTTATTTTAATGCCAGCGTGTTAAAAGAACGGAAAATGCGTGAAAATGAAATTAGCGACCTGCTTAATAAGTTGCCTGTTGATGAAAAGAATAATCTAACTAAAATAGATTTTAAAAAAGAATATGCTGATAAAACATTAGATGATGTAAAAGAACGTTATAAAGAAAAATTCTATATGCAGGAAAATTTCTATCTCTACGAATCAACTGTCGGAATAGAAGATGTCAACATGACGAAACAGTTTGCTCTCAACAGTATAGAGATTGAGTATATGGAAAAAAATATACTTAGTGATACTGAAAAATTAGAGTTACAACTAGATGTAAAAGAACAAATGCTCGATAAACAAAAGCAAGATCGTGAAATCTCCAGTTATACTAATAACTATAATCAGAATTTAGAAAGACACTTCATTGAAAAAAAAGCAGGTAATGATACCACTAAAATTGAACAGGAATTATACAGTGATATAGTAAATAAAAAAATTCTATCAAAAAACAGTGAAACATTTTCAACAAAAAAAGATTTGATTATACAATTAAACAAAGATGATGTTAAGAAGTTAAATAAAAAAATTGAGACTTCAAAACAAATAGATAAGCTATATTCTAATGATTTAATGTGGAAAGTTGTTGAACAGAAAAGTAAAAACTCTATACATCTTAATAACGGCAATCCTGATGTATCTTTAGACGCTCGAATTAATACAGATAAAATTAATCTTAGTGCCTCTCAAAACAGCGATATAAGGCTTTCAAGTAGTCAGCAGAAATTAGATAGTAGCTATCTCAATTCATATCGTAATTTAACTAATGTTGAAAAAGTCAGAACAACTAATCAACAGCAGATTATTGAAAAAACCGATGAAAAAAATCACGATATAAGAGATAATAAAGAAAACAGAAAAAGGGGTAGATAATATGAAACGCTTAGTAAGTTTTTTACTATTGATGGGATTACTTCTTGTTCTGACTGCCTGCGCTGATAAAGATGATCAGCTTAAAGGTGAATGGCTTTCAACAAGTCCTGAAACAACTAAGTTCTTAGGAGAGAGTTTCAAAATGGAAGATGGTAATTTCAAATCCAGTGATTCATCAAGTTTTTTAGTCTATTATGAATATTCAGGATCGAATAAAAATATCATTAAAATTTACGATTCTAAACCTAGCAGTGATAATTTTGATAAAGATTATCCTGATATCATTGGCAATTTTAAAATTGATGGTGATAAAGCATATATTGAAACTGCTGAAAATGGTAAAATGACATTCACTAGAAAATAAAAAATAGAGGTCTTATCTACAAAAAAGTAGATAAGACCTCTATTTTTTATTTTTTTATAATTTTAATAAGATTTTATTTGAAATTTCCTCAATTAAGTATTACAATTTAATTAACTTAATAAAGAACGTGAAAAGAACACCCTAGCATTAATAACTGCTTGCAACAGTTATTAATCGCTCACCGTAGTACAAGTACGGCAAACACTTTAAGAATGTTCTTTTAGTTTTAATACGTTATGACTTTATTTTAACTGATTCCATTCAGTTTTTCAATAAAATCGTACGTATTTAAGCTAATAATATTTGTGTATTTAACACTAATGTTTAAATATATAAAAGCCATTCAAAGAGTACATGCCTAAATTACGGTATGTACTCTTTTTTCGTTCCTAATAAATAAATAAAAGGAATGATCTATTATGGCTTATCAAACTATTAAATTATCTGATTATCAAGCATTTAACAGCGTAATGGAAATGAATCATCATGTTAGACAATTCAATAAAGAATTATCTAAAAAGCACTATCAAACGTTTAATCTAATCGCACAGTACAGTTGTAAAGTTGCAGGGGTCTCTCATATTAAAATGGAAACACTTGCTAAAAAGTTAAATAAGTCAATTAGCACAATCAAAAGACACATTAAATACCTTTCAGATAACCACTTTATTAGTATTATTAACACTTCGCGGATTAAATCAGGAGGAAAAGGTGCAAATATTTATGTGATCAATAGTGTGAATCACAGAACTGAAATGCTTTCAAAAAATAATGAGCTATCGAAAATGAGCTATTGTAACCAAGAAAAAAAGGACGGCAAAACGCTGTCACAACAAGCATTGGAGTATGTAAAAATAAAAAAAGAAACTATATTCTTTAAAGCTTTAAAAAAATCTTTAAATGTTACAGGTAAACGTCGTTATCAATCATTTTTAAAACGCATTGATAATATTAAAAGATTTAGAGCATGCCCGGAAAATGTTCCTGAATATATTTATAAAATTAATGCTCCATTTTTCACTGACAAACAAATAAGCTCACTTTATGCCATTATTTTGAAGCAATTTGATGAGGGCATATTAGATATGGAGGAAATTAACGAGATAGCTGCTAGTACATTTAAAGCTCTAGTAAAAGCAATGAGAGATCACTACAAATATGGTAAAAATCCTGTTGAAAATATTTTTGCTTATACAAGGAAAATTGCTAGAAAGAAAATGGTTGATTCAGTCGAAAATAAATTTTATAAGAAAATTTATGAGAATGATTTCGAGGTCTATGTTAATAACAATATTCAAGAAATGATGAGTAACAAATAAAAAAGAGAGCAAAAGCGATTAGCTCTTACTCTCTTGTGGTCAATGATGCTATTATCATATCATTTTCCATCTGTTTCGTCATGTTCTTTCTCTTTTTCATTCAATATTTCCATTGGCCTGCTTAATACTTCGGCTCTATTTATAATGTCAGCAAATTTCACATTATAGTATTCAGCTAGCTTTAAGAAAATCAATAAAGAGGTATTCGGTCTTTTTCCGTTCTCTACATCTGATAAGTATGGGGCAGACATTTTTAAATCATCTGCTACTTCTCTCTGTGTAAGATCTCTTTCATTGCGGATATTTTTGAATTGCTGGCAAATTTGATAATAATGTCGCTCGCTAGTATACAATATCTGCACCCCCCTTACCTGTACCGAAATGATTTTGTCTATTTAACACTTGTGTTAAATTTCTGTCATAATACTAATTATATGTATCTCTATAGCTTATTACAATACATATAAATGACTGTTGTATAATTTCATAAGAATTATAAATATAGGTATGTTGAAAATTGATAATATTTTGAAAAAGATACACCTTTATCGTTATAATAAATGTGTATCTTTTTTATTTTCTCTATGAATATACTGAAAAACATTATCTCTGTATTCTTGCAGGATAGCAATTATCAAAGCATTTCTATTTCTATAGTGGGGGCTAATATCTTTTAAGTAGTCTAGATCATCTTTTAAATCTTCCTCAATATTCAACGATATTTTAGTAATCTCCTTTTTCAAATTAAATCCTCCTAAATAATACGGTTATATATATCATTATATCATCAATTCCTTTAACAATAATACTTGTTATCAAAAAAAGTATAGATAAATATAATATTTTAATTTACTCAATCGTTTAAAAATAGTATAATATAGTTAACTTAATAAAAGGAGGGGAAATCTATGGATCAAATCTTCGACCCAATTAGAAACATGGGTAATGACGCTATTAGTGGTTTTATTACCTTGATTAGTATCGCTGCAACTTTAGGTATTATTATCTGTGCTTTAGGTGCAACTTTCGGTTCAGAAAAATCTAAAGAAAAGTTCAAATCAGCATTTCCATGGATTATAGTCGCTTTTGTAGTTGCTCTCTTAGCTCGCGTAATTGTTACAGCTGTAAGAGGCTACTTCTAAGTGTAATTTAATATCTTAGAAATAGGGCTTATGCCCTATTTATTTTTAAAAAAATGAGGTGTTTTGATGGCCAGTAAAAATTTTGTTGCACAAAAAGATATAGAAGTCGATAAGAATAAGTACATTTGGGTTATCAGACTTGTTGACTTATATGTCACTACACCTTTTATTATATTAGGTTTTATAGGAATGAGATTACTTTATAAGATGGGGATTAATCCTTTCACTGACGGTATTCTGTCATTCCTATATATATTTCCTCTACTGCCTGCGGTAATCGTTTTTCTTGCTTGTACAGTAGAGCATGAAGAATATAAACGTAAAAATATTAAACTGATGAATTGGGCGATTTATAAATATTACTTTAACAAGCAAAAAAAGGTTTATGAAAAGACAAATAAAAAAATCATCACAAGAGGGGATTTTATGGAGGATATAAGAAGCCAGATAGGCCTATATGACATTTCAGGCGAAAACTATGAAACTTTGGAAGATAAGATAGTTAAAGTCATTGAAGTACAGCCGATTAATGTTACAAGTTTACCTAGACGAGATCAGCAGACTATATATGAATCATTTGAGAATTTCCTGAAAGACTTACCATCAAAGATACAACCTATACAGATAATGAATACAACTAAGCCTGTTTCACTGAAAGATTACATCACGTACTGTAAAGAAGTCTTTTCTGAAAAAGACGATAAGTATGATCGTATGTTTGGTGAAAGCTATATAGATTTAGCGAACTCGATTCAGAAGAATAAAAATATGGTTAGTAAGTCGTTCTATGTTTGTATTGGTTTATCTAATAAAAACAAGAAGAACTATGACTTATTAGAATTATATACAGAACAGATAGTAGATAAATTGAACAATATGTTACCTAGTCAATATTCACTATCAGCTAGAACATTAAATAACGAAGAACTGTTTGACCTGATTCATCAGAAAATCGACTATTCGTCTGCACAAGTTAAAAATGACGATAAAGAATATCACGATCTTGTCATCTTTGGTTCTAAAGAAACAAAAGAGTTTGAGGATTACTGGAACGAACACAATAAGACACACATTCTTTAATAGGAGGTTAGTATTATGATGAAATTCAGAAATATATTTAAAAAGAAACAGAATGATTCTGATATTAGCTTAGAAGAAACACTAAGCACTGCGAACAATAATATCTTAAACAGAATATCACCTGACAGCATACAGATTCATCAGGACTATGTACAGCTTGGCGATAATTATACAAGAACTTATGTGATTACTAACTACCAGAGAAATATTGACGCTGATAGATTGAGGGAACTATCAGAAATCAACGAAAATATAGATATTAGTTACTACATTGAATCAATTGAAATGTCTTTGATACAGAAACAGCTATCTAAGTCTATGAGTGAGAATAGAATGAAACTGAACGCACCTAACGTAAAAGACCATCTGAAAGCAGAGGCAGAGGCTCAAATTGAAACAGCTAGAAATTTATTAGAACAATTATCTTACGGACAAATAAAGATGTTTGCTTTTCATACAGTAGTCACTGTTGTTGCTGACAGTCAACGTGAATTAGATAGATTAAATAACCTAGTACAGACTAGATTATCTGCATTAGGGATTATGATGTACCCTCGCCTGCGCTCAAAAGATGCGTTCGACAGCGGATTACCTTTTACTAATAACAAAGTGAAGGAATTTACGGAAAGTACCTTTACATCAGAAGCATTAAGTTATTTCTTTCCTTTCCACGAAAATGAAATCAACCATACTAATGGTATTATTAATGGCCGAAACAGAAGTACAGGGAATATTGTAAAAGTTGATCCTGATATTCTATTAAATAAACATAAGTTTGTTGTTGGTATTTCAGGATCAGGGAAATCAACTTTATTATTTGCTGACATGATGAGACTTAAATCTTTCGGGCATAAAATAATGACGATTGACCCTAAAGGAGAATTTGGCCGGCCTTATGAAGCAAGAGGGGGGAAATGGTTTAAATTTTCTAATAAACCTGATTCAAACATATTGAATATGTTTGATGTACCTAATCAGTCTTTCAAAGTAGATGACACTGGCGAATATACAGAACGTATAAATCCATTAAGAGACCATATTATAACGCTGATGGTTTCATTCAGATTAATGTACCCTAATATGACACTTGAAGCTAAAAACGATTTACAAGATGTATTAATTGAACTTTATAGAAAAAAAGGAATGGATTTAGATAATGAAGATTTAGATTACTCACAATTTACTGCTAAAGATTATCCTATATTATCGGATTTAGCGGATTTAATTGATTCCTATGAAACAAGTGAAAGTGAAGCTGACAAAGAGAAATATAAGTCACTGTATCTGTTCAGAAAAGCGCTGGAGGGTTATGTGAATGGTATCTATAAGCATATTCTTAACGGTCATACCAATGTAGAGATTACTCACGAAAACAATGACCTCGTCGCTTTTGATGTGTCAGAAGTTACAGAGAATGACGAGATTAACAATATAGTTTATTTCAATGTCCTGAATTATATTAAAAAAATCATATTAAATGGCGATGGAACACCTACACAAGTATATGTAGATGAAGCCCACTATATTGCTAACCCTGATGTACCTTTAGCGATGAGAAGTTTGTTTATTATGATGAAAGTGTTCAGATCAATGAACACTGGTGTTACTTCTGCAACTCAATCTATCACTGACTTCTTATCAGCAGAGGAAAAAAATAGAAACTATGGCGAGGCTGTCATTGATCAATCTGTTCAGCGTGTATTCTTTCCAATGCAGGAAAAAGAAGTTGAGGAAGTCAATCAACGATTAAACCTTAAATTAAGTGAAGATGACATTGAGTTCTTAAAAGTAAGAAGTGGAGAAAAGACCGACGAGGCAGGAAAAGGATTCTACTATGTGGGATCGAAGAAAATTAAGATTGAAGTTGTTCTGACTGAATTAGAAAAAGCTATATGGATTGATAAAAACTATGAAATTCTGAACATGTAGGTGATGTAATGGATTCACAAAAACAAGTCGCTAGTGCAGGTCATATAGCTTTATTTCATTACTTTGGTATTTTTGGAATGTTTCTTCTGATTTTGTTTCTAGGAATAGCTGTATTGCTAGGAAGTATGCTCGGAACACAGAAAGAGGAACAAGATAAAGCTAAAGAATCACAAATAGATATGTCAGGCTACACGATAAATGGAGGAGTTATTAATAATCCACGTTCAAGTTATAAAGATAATGAGTTGCCTAAAGAGTTTAAAACTCTCTATGAGAATATAGCCAAAAAATATGGAATCGACTGGCAAATTTTAGCGGCAATTCATAGGGTAGAAACAGCATTTAGTAGTAATGTAGCAGTTTCTAGTGCAGGGGCCATAGGACATACACAATTTATGAAATGTACCTGGACTGGTTGGGGCTATACTGGTTGTGCGGGTGGACTTGGTAATGCAAATATCTCTGAAAATATTTATACCGATCCAAAAATGATAAAAAAATATAATGGCGAGGGTGTAGATGGAAACGGGAACGGAAAAGCTGATCCATTAGAGATTTCAGATTCATTAAGTGCTACTGCAAAAAAACTAGAAAAAGACGGTGCTAATTCTAGTCCTGAAAAAGCAGTCATCACATATAACCATTCACAAGATTATGTTGATGATGTAATGAAGCATTATAAAGCTTATAAATCTAATCCTGTTTGGGTTATCGCAGGTATTAAGAATGTCGGTGATTTAGGTAAGTCATCAGGTGGATTATTTGATAGTGGAAAAGGGTTTAATCTTGATGGCTCGAAACTTCCAAAAATATTAAGTTCAAAGGCTTATAATTATCAGCCTACATATCCATGGGGGCAGTGTACGTGGTATGTACATCAAAGAAGAAAACAAATTGGTAAAGATGTGGGTTTGAGTATGGGAAATGGTGGTGATTGGGACACAAACGCAAGAGCGCAAGGCTTTGCAGTAGGTAAAGTACCTAAAGTTGGGGCAGCTGCCTCAATGCCTCATGGTAGTTTTGGAAGTACATTGACATATGGACATATTGCATTTGTTGAAAAGGTCAATTCAGATGGGAGCTTTATAGTGTCTGAATCTAATGTTGTAGGTTTAGGGAAAATAAGTTTTAGAAAATTTAATAAAAATGATGGCGCAAAAATGCAGTTTATATATGATAAAAAATAAAATTAGTGTTAAAGTGTTAATAACGCATGTATTATTAACACTATGTGTTATTAACATATTATAAGGAGTGATTTTATGAAGAAATTATTAATATCTGGCTCTTTGATACTTATGCTTGCGGGTTGTAATGATCAGGAAAAACAAGAACAGGAGAAACCTGTTGATACGGCAGAAATGATTCAAGATGTGTCAAAGCAAGCGTTGGAAATGACTTACAGCAATGATGAAATTCAGACACAACCTAATTATGATGATGTATTTACTGAAAACTTGAGAAATAAGTTAGAACAGCAAAATCAAAGCTATACCAAATCTCCTATAAAAAAGGAAATTGAAAATATTGATATATACATTAATGACAGTAACGATGTTATGTACTCCTTGAAATTGAATGAAATTAATGACAGCAGTAAAAACGTTGATGTTACCGAACGATACGGAAAGATAAAAATTGATACAGAAAATCAGAAGATTAAAGTAGATGGAATGAAAGAAGTGGGATTTAACTTTTCGGGCGGTGGAAATTATGAATAATCTCTTGAAAATATATATAGTCACTGCCCTTTCAATTTTAATACTAGGAGTAATAGCAATCACACTTTTTGTTAATCCATTTGACATCAAGAATGATACTGACGATTCCTCTAAAAAAACTGACAGTAATAGCATTGTTAAAGGCAACGCTAAGCAGTATAGCGACAAGCAGATTGAACAGGCAAAGCAAAGAAATTCAATGTTTATAGAACTTGAAGAATCCATGAATAAATATGTGACAGGTATTTATGCCCCCGATACTCAAAAAGAATATAACGAGGCACTAGGTATGAGAAATTCAAATGATATAAAATCATTTGAAAAAAGCGCTAAGAAACTGATTGCTGATGAAACGAGAGAAGTTAGCAATACTGATTTTGATTTTCAGCTGGTAGATAACAAGACAGTATCAGGAAATTATGATTTTGATCTTAGTTATACAGAAGATGGATTCCAAAAAACAGAAAATCGTACAGGGACATTCTTACTTAAAACCAATTCTAAAGGTTACTTCTATATAGATCGCTTTAAATAAGGAGATAGATTAAATGAAAAAAATATTTGAAGCATATAAAGAAAATTATATCTTACCGCAGGCCAAAGCGAAGTGTATTCATTTAATAGACGATCAGGAGTTATACGAAAAATCAGTTCAGAATGAAGTAAAGAGAATTATTTATATTCAATATTTACTTCCTCTAATTGTGATAGCATTATTCGCCACTAATTCATTATTTTATTACTTATAGGGGGTGCAGAAATGAGAATTAAGAAGATACTACCCTTACTTTTTGTGTTGATTTTTCTAGTCGGCGTTAAATCAGCAGTGGCAGTTGAAGTGACAGCTAAAGAAGATGGGATAGGTGTTGTAAATGAATTTTCTGATGAAGATTCTATCCTGGTAAATGGTCTACCAAGCGAAGAAGATTTAATAAGGTTAAATGAAAATAATAAAGATGTTTTTAAGGAAAGCAATAAAACAACTGGTGGAAAAGAAATTAAATCAGGTAAGGGAGAACTATACAAGGCTTATAAATCAGACATAGACTCATTTGAAAAAAATCAGCCTAAAGGCGTGGGAAAAGAAATAAAAGATCTGACAAAACAATACAATACAGCGACAGGGAAGTTAGAGTGTGGCACATTTGAATTTGAATGTAAGATTAACAATGTTGTTATTTCCTCAGGTGCTGGATTATTAAAAGCCTCATTAAATCCAATGCAGAAATTTATTATTAAGCCATCCGATGTGTTAGAAGCACCCGGAGTTACGTTATATAAAAGCGCTTTTTCCACTCTGACAGATGTAATGGTTGTTCTATTCTTTGTATTTCAGATTCTGAAAATCCTAAGCATGAGAATGACTAACGGAGAGGGAATCAGTCAAGGTGTATTTGAAAAGACAGTTAAGCTGATAGTCAGCGTTTCGTTGATCGGTATATATGATATTCTTTTCAAAATTGCTCTCTCTGTTCAATATCTGTTGGTTTCTCCTATATTAGCTTCAATCGCTCTCGATGATAACAGCGCCTCTTTAGTCGTATTAAAGTCAATGCTACTCGGTGGCGGTACTTCTATAGTAATTATGCTAGTGGTGTTAGCGATTGTCTATGTAGCAGTGATCTTAGCCTTATTCTATAGGCTTGCCCTCTTAATCATTCTATATATTACAGGTCCGATAGCGATAGCGACAATGGTCAACGATGAACTGGAATTTTTCTCGTTATGGCTTAGAAAGTTAATAGGTGGGATTGTCACTTTACTATTACAATCGCTTTGTATTGCTATGAGCATAAGTACTACCTTTAGATTATCATTCAATGAATTTGAGAATATGACAGATTTATGTTTAAGTTTAGCCTTTCTATTCTTGGCTCTCGGTATACCTAAACTGCTTGAAAACTTTGGAAATAGCAGTGGCTCTGGACGAACAACATTGGTAATGGCACGTAGTGGTTTAGGTCAGATAAGCAGGCTTAAAAGTTGATAGGAGTGGTCAATGATGAAAAATTTAAAGATCAATAAAGGAGAATTTAACGTGTTCGAGAATAATATTGAATACGTTTCTCCTTTAAGTAAATTCAAAGATATAAATACTAATAAACGTAAACTTTCAGATGATTATAACGAATTTTTAAAAGATACATTTAACAAAGAAGTTTTGTGTGAGATTAGTTATTTTAGCGAAAGAGGTAAGTTCATACAGTTTAATTATGACTTAAATAATATAACAGCTTATCTAAGTATCAGATACTTAGATTTTGAAAGACAGCTGAATTTATTTAAAAGTGCAGTTGATATTTCAGATTATCAAGGCAATAACAATGTGCAGATATTGTGGGATATGAATAATTTTGTATTAGTTCACAGTGATAACGAACAGGAATCAGATAAAGTTAAAGCGATTTTATACAGCTTTGGAGATTTCATCGTATATGATGATACTTCGGCCTTAGCAGGTTTAAAGCAATTAATCATATTAGGTTTAACTACTCTACACAGTGTGACGACTAAGCCTAACAAAGTCGATTTTATTAATAAATCTGATGAAGTGATTAGATTTGCGGAAGAAGTCATAAATGCTAGAGATATTAATTCAATTAGAAACAGTATTGAAACACGATTAGAACAATTCCGTTTGGATCGTGAGGAACAAGAAAGAATGTCACAAGAATTAGCAGAGGAAAGAGAAAAGAAATCACGCTTTATAAAAGGGAAATCAACATATGTTGAGCCTGTTTATATAAGCAATAAAGAAAAGCTGGCAAGGGAATTAGGGACAGCCCCAACGACTGTAAAGAAACAAGACAAGAAGAAAGAGAAATTTACTTTTAAGGGTATGTCAGATTATTTCTTGGATAAGCCGATACGTGTTATTCCCTTAGTATTATTAGCAGCACTCATAATGTTACTTCCTAGTTTCATAGAAAAGAACGGGGGAGGGAAACCAGGAAAAATTGATAAGCTAAACTCACAATTAAACGAGCAAAAGAAAATTAATGATATATTTAGTGAGTATATCAACGATCAGAGGCAAAAAGCAAAACAAGAAATGGCGACGATTGATTATAACAAATTAAGTACCGAAAAACAGAAAGGGATATATATTAAGTGGTTGCTCGAAGATGGCAAATATACGAAGGCTATGAGCCTGAACAAAAGTTCTGCATACTTAGTAGGTCAGATGATTGATAAGGATAATAAAGACGAGATTGAGGAAGTTGCAACAAGAGAAGATAATAAAGTGTTGGCTTTCTTTTTAGCAAGCTATGAAAATCGTTATCAAGAAATGATTAATCTTGCTAATAAAGTCGATTTAAAAGAGCCATCAGTCGCAAATGAAATCGTAAAATCATATATTCTAACAAATCAATTTGATGAACTTGATAACT
>CABFOL010002906.1_pt1 | contig 23707 bp, 21 predicted proteins | sample 3521961 | NCBI WGS metagenome assembly CABFOL01 (sample SAMEA5312453, study PRJEB27640) | indoor metagenome | biome: indoor environment; feature: uncontrolled; material: polymer tiles stone | place: Germany | collected 2014-07-07
ACTTCGGTCGGATTTTTTTATTAATAATTCGTTCTATTATTATATACTAAGTAACAGTATTTATATTATGTTAACTTATATTTTTGTTTAACAATTAATCAATTTATTATATGATATATATATTATCGAAATTCAAGGAGGCAGCTATGAAACAGAGTAAAATGTTCATTCCAACATTAAGAGAAGTACCAAATGATGCTGATTCAAAAAGTCATCAGCTATTACTAAAAGCGGGTATGATAAAGCAAGTAGCAAGTGGGGTTTATAGTTACCTGCCGATTGCTAAGCGTGTACTTAATAAGATTGAAGCAATCGTTCGCGAAGAGATGGAAGCTATCGATGGTGTAGAAATATTAATGCCTGCATTACAGCCTTCTGAATTATGGTCAGAATCTGGTCGTTGGCAGAGTTATGGTGCAGAGCTAATGCGTATGACAGATCGTCATGGCCGTGAATTTGCACTCGGACCAACACATGAGGAAATCATCACGTCTTTAGTACGTGATGAATTAAAATCATATAAGAAATTACCGGTTACGTTATTCCAGATTCAAAATAAATTCCGTGATGAAAAGCGTCCACGTTTCGGATTGTTGCGTGGTCGTGAATTTATTATGAAAGATGCATACAGTTTCCATGCAACAGATGAAAGTTTAGATGAAACATATCAGGATATGTATGGTGCGTATTCAAGAATTTTCTCTCGTGTGAATCTTAATTTCCGTCCGGTTATAGCGGATAGTGGTGCGATTGGTGGTAGTCATACACACGAATTTATGGCTTTAGCAGAAATTGGTGAAGATACAATTTGCTATACTGATGAAAGTGACTATGCTGCTAACATTGAAAAAGCTGAAGTGAAATATGTACCAAATGTAGAACATACAGAAGAAAAGGATTTAGAAAAGGTACATACACCTGGTGTCAAAACAGCACAGCAATTAGCAGACTTATTAGGTAAACGCTTAGATGAAATTGTAAAATCAATGATTGTAAAAGTTGATGATCAGTTTATCATGTTCTTAATTCGTGGACATCACGAATTAAATGATGTAAAAGTTAAATCTTATTTTGGTACTGAAACAGTGGAAATGGCTACTGATAAAGAAATTCAGGCGATTTTAGGTGCTACACCAGGTTCGCTTGGGCCAGTTGGTGTTGAAAAGATTGAAATTTATGCAGATAATAGTGTTCAGGATATTAATAATTTAGCGGTTGGTGCGAATGAAACGGACTATCACTATATTAATGCAAACCTTGGACGTGACTTTAATGTTAAAGCATTCGATGACTTCAGATTTATATTAGAAGGTGAAATGGCTGCTGATGGTAGTGGTCCGATTAAGTTTGCTGAAGGTATTGAAGTTGGACAAGTATTCAAGTTAGGTACGAAATACTCTGAGTCAATGAATGCAACATTCTTAAATGACCAGGGTCGAGCTGAACCGATGATCATGGGTTGTTATGGTATTGGTGTATCACGTACATTATCAGCGGTTATCGAGCAACATCATGATGAAAAAGGTATCATCTGGCCAACATCAATTACACCATTCGATATCCATATCATCACTGCTAATGCGAAACAAGACACACAACGTGAACTAGCAGATCAGTTATATGATGCCTATAAACGTGACTATGAAGTATTATATGATGATCGCAATGAACGTGCAGGTGTTAAATTTAACGATGCTGATTTAATCGGAGTGCCAGTTCGAATCGTTGTAGGTAAACAGGCATCAGAAGAAATTGTAGAAGTTAAGAACAGACGTACCGGAGAATCATTTGAAGTACCAGTTTCTGAACTTGACACAAAAATTAAAGCAATCTATGCATCATTTGAACATTAATTTGTTATAATAGAAGAAATAAGTGTGGGACTTTTGTCTCACGCTTTTCATTTTTGATAAGGTGGTTACTCATGACGTTAACACACACAGAAAAATTTAATGTATTACTTACGCAATTGGGTATTACAGACCTATTTGAAGATATTCATAACGGTGAATTATCTCGTATCGATATTTCAAAGGAAGAACGATTATGGCACATGCATTTTACATTTGAAACACATTTGCCATTTGTGCTCTATAATATGTTACAAACCAAACTTCATGAACACTTTTCACATATCGCTAATGTAACCTTTGAAATAAAGGTTAAAGATGACACATATTTAACGGATCGTATTCGTGAATATATTCCTTATGCAATCGATCAGACAGGGATGAGTCCAAGCTTAAAAGGACAGTTGAAACAAAAGTTGTTTAATTTTTCAGGAGATGTACTTAAGTTTCAGGTTGTTAATGAAATTGAACAGAAGCATTTTGAGAAATCATGTAACGGCAAATTAATGGCGGCGTTCAAACAGGCAGGATTTCAGTTATCTCAGATTATCTTTGAAATTAGTGATGAAGATCAACTCCGTGAACTTGCTTCTCTTGAGGCACATATACAGGAAGAAGAAGCACAACAAAGCGTGCTTCTACGCGAAAAGATGGTTGAGCGAGAGAAACAGAAAGCAGAAAGTGTATCTGAAGAGATTACACATTGTTCTATCGGTAAAAAGATTCAGGTAGAAACGATTAAACCGATTGAATCAATTATTGAAGAAGAGTTTAAAGTTGCTTTAGAAGGGGTTATCTTTGATATTGAAATTAAAGCACTTAAAAGTGGTCGACATATCGTTCAGCTAAAGATAACGGATTATACAGATTCTCTAATACTAAAGATATTCACCCGTAAAGGTAAAAATGATCTGGATCATCTTTCATCATTAAAAGTTGGTGATTGGGTACGTGCCCAGGGACGTATCGAGCAAGATACATTTATTCGTGACCTTGTGATGATGATGAGTGATATTGAAAAGATAAACAAAGCATCGAAACAAGATAAGTCAGAAAATAAGCGAGTTGAGTTTCATTTACACACAGCGATGAGTCAAATGGATGGGATTACTCATATTAGTAGATATGTTGATCAGGCAGCGAAGTGGGGTCATAAAGCAATTGCAATTACAGATCATAATGGATGTCAAGGTTTCCCGGATGCCCATGCAGCAGCAAGTAAAGCGGGCATTAAAATGATTTACGGGATAGAAGGTATGCTGGTTGATGATGGCGTGGCAATTGCATATAAACCCCAGGATATAGACTTAAAGACAACGACGTATGTTGTGTTTGACGTTGAAACTACCGGTCTTAGTTCTCAATATGATAAAATTATTGAACTTGCAGCAGTAAAAGTTAAAGATGGTGAAATTGTTGATAAATTTGAACGCTTTAGCAATCCTGGTGAACGTTTGAATGAAACGATTAAAAATTTAACTGGTATCACAGATGATATGTTAGTCGATGCACCACCGATAGAAGAAGTATTGAATGACTTTAGAGATTTTGTTGGTGATGCCATCTATATCGCGCATAATGCAAGCTTCGATATGGGCTTTATCGATACAGGATTTGAACGTTTAGGTTATGGTGCGACGACAAATGGTGTTATTGATACGCTGGAATTATCAAGAACGATTAATACTGAGATGGGTAAACACGGTTTAAATTTCCTGGCCAAAAAATATGGCGTAGAATTGACGCAACATCACAGAGCGATATATGATGCAGAAACAACAGCACATATCTTCGTAAAGATGTTAAAACAAATAGAGCAGCTTGGTGTTACAAATCATAACGAAATTGATGCTAAACTTTCAAATCAGGATGCTTACAAACGTGCGCGTCCGATGCATGTTACTTTAATTGTACAAAATCAGACAGGCCTTAAAAATTTATTTAAGATTGTCAGTGAATCGATGGTCAATTATTTCTATCGTACACCACGTATTCCAAGATCGCTTCTTATGGAGAATCGAGAAGGTATATTAGTGGGGAGTGCGTGTGATAATGGTGAAGTATTTACTGCGGTGATGCAAAAAGATCAGGAAGAAGTTGAACGCATTGCTAAATTTTATGACTTTTTAGAAGTTCAACCAAAAGCATTGTATCAACATTTATTGGAAAAAGATCTTATTCGCGATAATGAAACAATGGAAGAAATTTATGATCGTATAATCCGTGTTGGTGATAAATTAAATATTCCGGTAATCGCAACCGGAAATGTACATTATCTGTATGAACATGAAAAGCCTGCGCGTGAAATATTAATTGCATCTAATCCAGGTAATCCTTTAAATCGACAAACTTTACCGGATGCACATTTCAGAACAACTGATGAAATGCTTGATGATTTTCATTTTCTAGGTGAAGAGAAAGCTTTTGAGATTGTTGTAACGAATACGAACGATTTAGCAGATGCAATTGATACTGTTATCCCGATTCGTGATGAATTGTACACGCCAACGATAGAAGGGGCAAATGAAGAGATACGTGAAATGAGCTATAATCGTGCGCGTAGTATATATGGAGATGATTTACCTGAAATCGTTGTAGCTAGACTTGAAAAAGAACTGGATAGTATTATCGGAAATGGGTTTGCCGTTATCTATTTAATTTCACAAAAACTTGTTAAGAAATCACTGGATGATGGATATCTTGTAGGTAGTCGTGGCTCTGTAGGTTCAAGTTTTGTAGCTACGATGACAGAAATTACGGAAGTTAATCCTTTACCCCCCCATTATATTTGTCCGAAATGTAAATCGAGTCATTTCTTTGAAGATGGTAGTGTAGCAAGTGGATTTGACTTGCCGGATAAAAATTGTCCGGAATGTAACGTTCCATATATTAAAGAAGGACAAGATATTCCGTTTGAAACTTTCCTAGGATTTAAAGGGGACAAAGTTCCCGATATCGATTTAAACTTCAGTGGAGAATATCAGCCGATCGCGCATAACTATACGAAAGTACTTTTCGGAGAAGATAAAGTATTCCGTGCCGGGACAATAGGTACGGTTGCTGAGAAAACAGCATTTGGATATGTTAAGGGCTACCTGAATGATTCTGGTATTCATAAACGTGGGGCTGAAATCGATCGTTTAGTGAAAGCATGTACCGGTGTAAAACGTACAACTGGACAGCATCCTGGTGGTATTATCGTTGTACCTGAAAATATGGATATCTACGACTTTACACCGATTCAATATCCAGCTGACCAACAGGATTCAGCATGGCGAACAACACATTTTGATTTCCATTCAATTCATGACAATTTATTAAAGCTTGATATATTAGGACACGATGATCCTACGATGATTCGTATGTTACAGGATTTATCTGGCATGGATCCAAAGACGATACCAGTCGATGATAAAGAGACGATGAAAATATTTTCTAGTCCAGAGTCATTAGGAGTAACTGAAGATGATATTTTATGTAAGACAGGAACGCTCGGTGTACCTGAATTCGGTACGGGGTTTGTAAGACAAATGCTAGAGGATACGAAACCTTCGTCATTTAGTGAACTGGTACAAATTTCAGGGTTATCACACGGTACGGATGTATGGTTAGGGAATGCACAAGAACTCATTAAATCAGGCAATTGTGATTTATCAAGTGTAATCGGTTGTCGTGATGATATCATGGTATATTTAATGTATGCAGGTCTTGAACCTTCACTTGCCTTTAAAATAATGGAATCCGTTCGTAAAGGTAAAGGACTTACTGAAGAGTTTGAAGCTGCGATGATTGAGAATAATGTACCTGCCTGGTATCTGGATTCATGTAAAAAGATTAAGTACATGTTCCCGAAAGCCCATGCAGCAGCATATGTTTTAATGGCGGTGCGTATTGCTTACTTTAAAGTACACCATCCATTATTCTATTATGCAAGTTACTTTACAGTAAGAGCATCTGACTTTGATTTAATTACAATGGTTAAAGATAAACATACGATTAAAGCGACTGTAAAAGATTACTATGAACGTTATCATGATCTGGGTAAAAAAGAAAAAGATGTACTGACTGTCTTAGAGATTACAAATGAAATGGCACAACGTGGATTTAAGGTGCAACCTATTTCACTGGAAAAAAGTACAGCCTTTGAATTTATTATTGAAGGTGATACATTAATTCCGCCATTTATTGCTGTCCCGGGACTTGGTGAGAACGTAGCAAAACGTATCGTTGCAGCACGTGATGAAGGACCATTCCTATCAAAAGAAGAATTAAACAAAAAAGCCGGTGTCTCACAAAAGATTATTGATTATCTTGATGAATTGGGTAGTTTAAATGATATGCCGGATAAAGCACAGCTATCAATATTTGATTTATAATCATTTGAGTTATGCACTAATATGTGCTATCATTACATTGTTAAAGAAAATACTCTACAAGCGAAAAGAGTGGGATATCCCGCTCTTTTCTTAAGTTTTGTGAGGAGGATTATATGTCAAAGATAACTGAACGTGTGGAAGAAATTGTTGCACCTATTGTTCAATCATTAGGATTTGAGTTGGTAGATGTAGAATATGTTAAAGAAGGCCCTGATTATTATTTGCGTATTGCAATTGATAAGCCAGGTGGCATCGATATCGCTGACTGTGCACTAGCGAGTGAGCATATTAGCGAAGTAATGGATAAAGAAGATCTTATAACAGAAGCTTATTTTATGGATGTTTCTTCACCTGGTGCTGAACGTCCACTTAAGAAAGAAAAAGACTACGAAAATGCTGTAGGAAATAATATTTACGTAAAACTATATGAACCGATTGCTGGCGATAAAGAGTGGATAGGTATTTTAGAACAGTTTAACGAGGATTTCATAACGATAAATGCAAAGATAAAGACACGAACGAAAACGATTGAAATTGACCGTAAAAAAATAGCAAAAATTCGTCGTGCTGTCGTTTTATAATTTGGAGGGAAACATGAATAAAAATAATGAATTATTAAATGCAATTGATTACCTTGAAAAAGAAAAATCAATTCCAAGAGAAGTTTTAATTGAAACAATAGAAGCTGCATTAATTACAGCATATAAAAAGAACTATAATTCAGCGAACAACGTTCGTGTTGAGTTAAATATGGATAACGGAGCTTATCGCGTTTATTCACGTAAAGATGTTGTTGAAGAAGTAATGAATCCACGTGATGAAGTAAGTTTAGAGATGGCTTTAGAGTCTAATCCAGCTTATGAAGTTGGCGATATTTATGAAGAAGATGTGACACCTAAAGATTTCGGTCGCGTCTCAGCACAAGCAGCGAAACAAGCGGTAATGCAACGATTACGCGACGCTGAACGTGGTATTTTATACAATGAGTTCATCGATAAAGAAGATGATATAATGACTGGTATCATTGACCGCGTCGATCATCGTTATGTGTATGTAACTTTAGGTAAAACGGAAGCGGTATTATCTGAAGCTGAACGTAGTCCGAATGAAGAATATCGTCCAACTGAACGCATAAAAGTTTATGTGAATAAAGTAGAACAAACAACTAAAGGACCTCAAATCTTTGTATCTCGTAGTCATCCAGGTTTATTAAAACGATTATTTGAACAAGAAGTTCCGGAAATTTTTGATGGCACTGTTATAGTTAAATCTGTTGCGCGTGAAGCAGGCGACCGTTCTAAGATTAGTGTGTTCTCGGAAAATCCTGATATCGATGCTGTAGGTGCATGTGTAGGTGCAAAAGGTGCACGTGTTGAAGCTGTTGTTGAAGAATTAGGTGGCGAGAAGATTGATATCGTTGAGTGGAGTGGTGATACAAAGACATTCGTTAAGAATGCTTTAAGTCCATCTCAAGTCGTTGATGTTTTAGTGGATGAAGCTAATCAATCAACGACTGTAATCGTACCAGATTATCAATTATCTCTTGCTATTGGTAAAAAAGGTCAAAATGCGCGTTTAGCTGCAAAACTGACTGGCTGGAAAATCGACATTAAATCTGAGACAGATGCAAAAGAAGCAGGCATTTATCCAGTAGAATAGGTGACATTATGAAACAAAAAAAGATACCTATGCGCAAATGTATATTAAGCAAGGAAATGAAACCGAAAAAAGAAATGATACGTGTTGTTAAGACGAAAGAAGACGAAATCTTTGTTGATTCGACAGGTAAACAAAATGGCCGTGGTGCATATGTTTCGATGGATTTAGAAGTTATAGAAGCTGCACGTAAAAAGAAGAAACTTGAGCAATTCTTTGAGAGCGATACTGAACGTCTCAATCCTATATATGATGAAATTATTCGTTTAATATATCGGGAAATGATACCGAAACGATGAATAATCAAGATAAATTATTTAATTTACTCGGTCTTGCGATGCGTGCACGCAAACTTGCCACTGGCGAAGAACTTGTCATCAATGAAGTGAGAAATAAGAAATGTAAACTTGTAATACTAGCGACTGACGCTGGACCAAATACGACAAAAACTGTTACGAATAAATGTAATTCGTTTAATGTGCCGCTCGTGCAGCACGGAACGCGTTATGAGTTAGGATATGCGATTGGTAAGGCCGAACGGGTTACAGTCGGTATCCTGGATGCTGGATTTGCAAAATCTATCCAAACGCTCATTCGTAACATCAATGAGGAGAGAACCTATGATTAAAAAGAGAATATATGAATACGCAAAAGAAGTTAAATTAAAAAGTAAAGATATCATTGATGAACTGAAAAAAATGAATATCGAAGTAACAAGCCATATGCAGGTGATTGAAGATAAAGAAATTAGTGCACTAGATAAAATCTTTAAAAAAGATCAGGTGAAATCTGAACAGAAGGCTGAAAGTAAACCTGCAGAAAAAGTTGAGCCGAAAAAAGAACAACCGAAACAAGAGACGAAACCTGCAGCTAAGCCAGCTGACAAACCAGCTAATAAACCAGCTAATAAGCCAGCTCAAAAACCGCGTCATAACAATAATCACCGACCAGGTAGCAATAACAAACCAGGAACAGGCGGTCCCAACCGTAATAAAAAAGGTAAAGGTAAAGGTAATCCGAAACCAGCACCAGTCGAACAAGCACCTGTAGTTAAAGAAACACCTTCTAAGATTACTTATGAAGAAGGTATTACAGTTGGAGAACTTGCTGAAAAATTAAATAAAGATGCATCTGAAATTGTTAAAAATTTATTTATGGTTGGTATTATGGCGAACATCAACCAAGGTTTAAATCAAGATGCGATTGAATTAATCTGTGATGAATATGGTGTTGAAGCTGAACTTGAAGTTGTAGTTGATGCAACAGATTTAGAAACTTATTTCGAAGATGTTGATGCAAATCCTGAAGATATTATTGAAAGACCGTCAGTTGTAACGATTATGGGTCACGTTGACCATGGTAAAACAACGTTACTTGACTCTATCCGAAACACACGTGTTACTGCTGGAGAAGCTGGTGGAATCACACAACATATTGGTGCATACCAAATTGAGAATGAAGGTAAGAAGATTACCTTCTTAGATACACCTGGACATGCTGCGTTTACAACGATGCGTGCACGTGGTGCCCAAGTAACGGATATTACAATATTAGTGGTTGCTGCAGATGATGGTGTTATGCCACAAACTGTTGAAGCGATTAACCATGCTAAAGCTGCTGAAGTGCCTATTATCGTAGCAGTTAATAAAATCGATAAACCAACAGCTAACCCAGATCGCGTAATGCAGGAATTAGGTGAACATGGATTATATCCTGAAGACTGGGGTGGAGATACAATCTTCGTGCAGTTATCAGCGATTAAAGGTGACGGAATTGATGAATTGTTGGAAATGATCTTACTTGTTTCAGAAGTAGCAGAATTAAAAGCAAATCCTAAACGTACTGCAATCGGTACAGTTATCGAAGCAGAGTTAGATAAATCACGTGGACCAGCTGCATCATTATTAGTTCAGGATGGTACACTTGAAATTGGTGATTCAATTGTTGTAGGTAACACGTTTGGGCGTGTACGTGCAATGGTTAACGATTTAGGTAAACGTATTAAATCGGCAGGACCATCTACACCAGTTGAAATTACTGGTTTACAAGATGTGCCTTTAGCGGGCGATCGTTTTGTAGTATTCAAAGATGAAAAACGTGCACGTCGAATCGGTGAAGCACGTCAACAACAAAACATCTTAGCACAACGTCAGGAAAGTCAAAAAGTTTCATTGGATAATTTATTCGAACAAATTAAACAAGGTGAAATGAAAGACTTAAACGTAATTATTAAAGGTGATGTTCAAGGTTCAGTAGAAGCTTTAGCAGCGTCTTTAATGAAGATTGATGTAGAAGGCGTTAACGTACGTATTATTCATACAGCCGTTGGTGCAATCAATGAATCAGATGTTACTTTAGCATCAGCATCAAACGGTATCATTATCGGATTCAACGTACGTCCGGATGTAAATGCGAAACGTGCAGCTGAAGCTGAAGGTGTAGATATGCGTTTACACAGAATTATCTACAAAGTAATCGAAGAAATCGAACAAGCGATGATCGGTATGTTGGATCCTGAATATGAAGAAAAAGTGATTGGACAAGCTGAAGTACGTCAAACAATCAATATTTCTAAAGTAGGTACTGTAGCAGGTTCTTACGTAACAGAAGGTAAGATTACACGTGATTCTCAAGTACGTATCATTCGTGACGGTATCGTTGTATATGAAGGTCAAGTTGATGCATTGAAACGTTTCAAAGATGATGTGCGTGAAGTCGCTCAAGGTTACGAATGTGGTATCACAATCGAAAACTTCAACGACGTTAAAGAAGGCGACATCTTCGAAGCATTTATTATGGAAGAGATTAAGCGTAAATAATACCAACGCTTTGAACGATTTTACTGTTTACGAAAGAAAGCAGTAATCCCAACACCAAAAACGTATATTTTATCGAATTCTTGCACGAAATCCCATACGGAGATAGTAACGCATTGAATCGAGAAAGAACGCATATTTGGAGAACACCCGTGTAATCCAAACATAACGCACTTCCGTTGATTTCACTATATTAACGGAGGTGCTTTATTATGGTTAGAAAGATACGCAAAGGTGTAAGTAATTACGGGGATAACTACGGAAGTTTTAGCAACATTCAACGTATTGTATTCGAAACAAAGGAAATGGAGAACTTAGCGAGTAAAACGGTAAAAGGATATGGCCGCGTTTTTACCGCATTAAATGAATATTTTAGCGATGATTTTGATGCTATTAATATGACTCATTCAGACGCTAAGGACTTCGTAAGATGGTTACAGAACGATAAGATCCATTATCGTGATAAGTTTCATAAAGACGGTATACAACGAGGTATTAAACCTAGTACGATAAATACGTATTTAAAGATATGTAAATCGATTTATGAAGTATTAGTTAATGAAGAATTGATCGAAACTAATCCGTTTACAAAAATACCGTGTATGAAACGTAGAGATGAACGAATTAAAACGATTCCGCCCGAAGATATACGGTTGTTACTCGATAGTTTAGATAAACATTATTATACTGAATTCCGTATGTATGTCGTTATTCACGTTCTAATGGATACATTCGGTAGGATTGACGAGGTACTATCGATAAGAAAAGATGACATCGATTTTGAGAATCGTACTATATTATTCGCTAAAACAAAGAATGGCGAGCCTCGTTATGTCGGTTTTAGTCCGAAAACTAAACGATTAATAAACGAATTATTAGACGAATGTAGAGAATTTAATACGCCATATGTATTTTTAGGTGTAAACGGGGAAAGATTTCAGCCCGAAGCATTTAGAGCGAATTTAAAACGATATTGTAATACTTATAATATTAAAACACATATTACGCCTCACATGTTCAGACATACGGCGGCTATGCTCTTTCTCGAGAATGGCGGCAATATGCGTGTGCTACAGAAGATCCTCGGACATAAAAAAATCGCTACAACAGAAATATATGCTCATGTTAGCGAAAATATAAAATTAGTAGAGCAGTCTACTTTTAGCCCGTTAGACTCTATTTTTAAAACAACTACACAGATAAATATGCGTCATAATAAACGACGTAAATAATCTTAGCCCGTTACTTTAATTAGTAGCGGGTTTTTTTCGTGGTGTTGCAATATTGCAACTGTTCAGCCGTATTTTTACAGCTTATAATCGAATTGTAAGCTAATCAACGCGAACTGTTTTAAGCGTGTGTATTGCGCTAACAATATGCACGCAAAATAAAATTAACGGGGGTAACGTATGAACATTTACGAAATGACGTTAGACGATTTTATTGAGTATTTAAGCAGTTTAGAAGAGAACGAAGCTAAAGCGATACTAAAAGAATTGGGGGCATTGTAGATGGATAAAGAAGCGTTAAATAAATCGATTAAGCAGGCAATAAAAGAAGATTTTAAGACGAATAAAGACGTTTTAGAAACGGGGGCAATCTCATTAACTGATGTAGCGTTTAATGATGTCGATGCGATTAAAGATGCGATCAGCTTTATTAACGAAGACAAGCGATTTAGATTCTTTGCGTTTTATGACGAGAAGCAGGCCGACGTTATTCGTTATGAGCGTTACGAAGAGAAAGCAAAAGAGTCGATTAATTCGGATCAGCTAGTCGAAGAGTTGGGACGTATTATTGCGAAAGTACACGAGTTAGAAGATGAAAACAATCTTGCTTACGTATTACAATCGAATGGCAATTTTATAGTTGAATCGATAGACGATAGTTATTCGCTTAATATCGAAATTTATTAGTCCTATTTCAGCGCCTTTGATTGCGCATTATTATCACGATAAGCAAGTTAGTCGCTTGCCCGAATCGTGCCGTTTATTTTTCGTTTATATGTGCGCTAGTAACTTCGGGTAACTCCGTTTGATGCTGGCGCTAATTTTTACGCATTTTTTTAGCAAACACGTCTGAAAATGCATCTTTTTACCGTTTAAGTAATATAGGAATTTATTACGTCTTAGTTACATATTACGAATTGTTGGCAAAAAGGTTTATTTGAACTGCCTATATAGTAGAGACTTTTATTACGTCTTAATAACAAATGACGTTTTAATACTCCGATTGATGCGTTTGAACGGCACTTATTATAGAGGCGTATTTAACGTTACATTTTCGTTACAAAATTCGAAATTATGAGACAAACGTTTATTTGAACGGTACTTATTATAGGACGTTATAAACGCCTAAAACACAACGAAATGGAGACGATGAAAAAATGAACGAATTATTAAACGATGCATTAACCGTATCTTTAAACGAAACAACTCCGAAAAAAGATATTACACCGCAACAATGCCGACTGATCCGCAATTTATACGGAGATAACCGACCAGCATTTTCAAAGCGTATTAACGTAAGTTTATCGGTAATACAAAAATACGAAGACGGTAAGCGAGATAGTGCGTTATTGCCTAAGCGTATTAACGAGCAGATTCCTAAGCAATTAATCGACAAAGCTAACGAATTAATCGTAGTATTTAACGCATTAGATTCTGATTGATACTTCGAAATATTAAACCGTCTTTATACGCTGCAAAATTTTAATACGGGTACTTAATCGAAACGCAACGGATTAAAACGGTCTGCAAGAACGACCCAAAACGACCGTTTTTCGAAAAAAAGCCCGTTGTTATGCGGTTTATAAGGCGTTCTCTTAAGGATATATAGAGTATTAACGTATAAGAGATACGTACGAAATTTACGCAGTAAATTGAGTAAGCACGCTAGTGCTTTAACTAAAGCGTATTAGTTACGAGGCTAACGCCTCGGCAAAATTAGACAAGCTAATTATTGCAACAATGTATAACGATTCAATATCGATTTAAGATCAGCAATATCTATAACGGTTAATACAGTTGGCGCCACTATTCATAGTATGCCGAATATATTGCGACTATATAAAGCGTTCATACATAGATGTATGCCGATATAAAAAGATAAAAAATAGCCGTAATTGGCTTTGACGGTTATCCGTCATATATAAAAACTAAAACGATAAGGGGAGATGTAAGATGACGAAATTTAACGTAATTGATTCAGTAATGGGAACGGGTAAAACGCAGTATATTATTCAGTACGTAAACGATGCGCCCGAAGATATGAAGTTTATCTATATTACGCCATATCTTGACGAGGTGGAACGATTTAAAACGAATGTATCTAATCGGGAAGTTTTCGAACCGTCGGCAAGTAATAGATACGGTACTAAACTCGAGGGCTTAAAAGTTTTAATACGTGGGGGCTTTGATATTGGTAGTACACACGCTTTACTTCAAACGGCAGATAGTGAGGTTGTCGAGTTGTTGCGTGATAATAACTATCATTTAATTATTGATGAGGCGTTAGACGTTATCGAAACAATCGATAATATGACGGCGCAAGATATTAAGATTCTAAAATCATTATCGGGGCTAATAGAAACAGACGATAAGGGCAACGTTACATGGTTAAATGACGAACTAGGTAAAGAAAGCGTATATCAAGCGATTTACTTGCTTGCTAATGCTGGAACGCTTTACGTAGTAAATGATATTGCGTTTGTAAAGATATTCAGCGATGCCATTCTACGTAGTTTCGAGTCTGTAACCGTATGTAGTTATCTGTTTAAATATTCTCAAATGCGTATGTATTACGACATGCTCGAAATAGATTACGATACTAATGCCGTACATTTTGACGAAGCAAAGCAACGATACGAGTTAATCGAGTATGATCCGCATAAAGAAGATAGAGGAACACTTTATGAACTTATGCAGGTATACGAGGGCAAGTATAACGATAATTTATCCGATATTAAACTAAGCTCGAGTAAATTGCGTAGTTATCCGGAATTCCCACAAGGGCGCGAAAAGTTAGACGCAATTACAAGCGCAGTACGTCAATTCTTTAGAACTCATAAAGACGATAGTAAAGGCGCTTGCTACTGGACTACGCTTGAATGCATGTACGAACATATTAGACCGCATAATTTTATTAAAGATAATCATAAGATTAGCCTTAACGCTCGGGCAACAAACGAGTATTCAGACGGCTATTGTATGGCGTATATCTACGACCGATACCCAAACCCCGTTATTAAACAGTTTTTTACAAGTAACGGCGTAGAATACGATTCGGACGGTTGGGCAGTTGCCGACGTATTGCAATGGATATATAGAGGACGTATAAGAAACGGTCAAGATATACAGTTGTTTATGCCTGCTAAACGTATGCGCAGATTAATAAAGCAGTGGGCTAATTACGAACTATAAAACGAATATACAAGCGTTCACATCAAACGATGCGGGCGCTTATTTAAATACAATCATTTAAACAAAGGGGAACAATAATATGACGATAACAAAGACGAAACAAGACGCACAAAGCACGACAGAATACTATAGAGATAGTGGAATAAACGAAAAATTTTCGTTAACTTCCGACATTATTACACATGACGCATTTAAAACGTATGTAGCTGCTAAAATGGAACATCATATATACGAAGCTATGACGAATGAAGAACTAAAAAGCGTATATTTAACCGCAGTAAAAGAAGCTAATAAAACGCTAGGAACATCGTATAAACCTATGCGCATAAGCGACATGACTAAACGGCTAAAACGTTGTAAGCATTGCGATCAGCTTTTTATCGATTTATCATTACGCAATCAAACGCCGACATGTTCCCGTTTAATTGCGTTCGATTCGAATAATAATATTATGCGTAGAAACAATCAGATATTAACGGAATGCTTGCGAGAATATCAAGCGAAACAAAGGCGCACTACAGACGATAATAGAAGCGTAGCAGAATATAGAGAAGTTGATATATCTTTATTTAATGGCGTTATGGACGAAAAAGGTAATATTGTCGATAGAGGTAAAAGACGACCACAAGACGAAGCCGTTTCATTGCCCGTGTTCGATTCTATACGTGGCGTATTTGATGAATACTGGAACGTTAAGGATTATCAGAAATATGACGCATTAGACGACTATACGAAGCAAGCCGTTACACCGTCAGCAGTTACGGTATATACGATAGATGAATATAATCAACGAGTTAAAGGCGCAGAATGATGCGCTTTTTTGTGTGCAACGATTTAAGTGAATAAGAGTGAAAGGGGGCGTATAAATGCGCTTTGATAATATTTACAATCACGAATATCACGACGTAATTGCGATGTATCCAACGTTAAAAGACGCAATGACTCGAGAAGAGTTTAACGAGCGTAAACAAGATACACCGATTATTAATCGAATACATTACTACGTATTTACCGAATACAATCAGGAATTAAAACGCTATAAGTCAGCGATCAGCCGTTACGACGATTCAGACAATAGCCGAGATAATACCGTTATTGAAACGTTCAATGATATGCACGAATTAAAAGCGTATATAGACGTTCTAATTGCTGAAGACATCGCAGAAAGCAACGGTATGCATAGAATCGATGTAACGAGCAATAAAGATTTTTTAGATTATAACGTCAATGAACGCCGTAAAGTTTATACGGTCAATCATGATATATATACGCTTTATGTAAAACGAGATAAGCGACAATTTTACGATACAGATTGTTACCGTCATTTATACGGATAATACACGGAGGCGATTATATGGAGTTAAACGACAAGCAAACGATGATTATAAGAAAAGACCATCTTTATACGATTACAAAAACCGTTAAAGACGGCGAAATTGAAATCAGTATTCAGCGAATTGATAACGAAAATATCGAAGACGAGATTATAAAGTTATTTGTCGAAATTTAAAAGGATAGGGGAGCGATAAAAATGTTAGAACGATTGAATGGAATTAAAACGCAAGATGAAACGGATCAGCAAGAGATTGACTTAACGCAATACATTGAAGAAAGCGAAATAGAAAATTTTAAATTGAGTTATGGCGCTCACACGATCGCAGAAAAACGCAAAGAGGTTGAACGATTGAAAAGTGAAATAAAATCGCTTAACGAGTTAAATGCGTATGATAAGCGAGTTGAAGAAGCAAGAAAGTTAATCGTTAACGTCTTAGGCTTAGTATGGAACGATGAAACACAATCGCTATTTACCTTTGATAACGAATACTTGTTTAGTCAGACGTATCAAAACATAGCATCGTTTAAACAGTATAACGAGCCGGCTGCGGGCTTCGGAGACGTAAAAAGACCAACGCAAACAAGCGATAAAGAATTCGGCAAGCAGTTAGCTAGAAAGACGATAAGGGGGCGTAAGTAATGCAATTAGAATCGATTGAGAAAGATGGCGTAAGATACGTATTAAAGTCTAGTATCGAAGTTAGTCCGACGCATAAAGAAAACGAAGAACTCGAGGCGCTAGAAAGTGAAATTAATGCATTAACCGAAGAATTAGAACGTCTGAAATATGATAGAGATCAGCTTAAAAACGAGCAGGCTTTAACGTCATTCATTGCAGAACGATACAACACGCTAGACGACAATATACAATATTCGTTAGTACGCTTATGCGCTAATAAAGGTTTAACGCCTAGTAATGTAAATGAAATTGACGCAATACATCAAACAATCGTGCCTGCTTTAAAAGAAAATCGTAGCTTTATGTCGCGCTTGTTTGGTCGCTAGTTAACGAATAAATAAACGAAAATAAAACGAAAAACAAAAGGGGATAAAAAGAAATGACAAACGTACAATTTTTAGTAAGTAAAGTATATGCAACGATAGACGACAACGGACACGAAAGAGACGTTAATAAAAATCAATTAGTAGTTATTCAAGACAATGATGCGCTTGTAAAATCTTTAGTTAGCGAGGGAAATTTTGTCGAGATTCCAAACGGTTTATACATGGAATACGAAAATAAAATTAACGCATTAACACGTAGCTATAAAACGCAAGTCGAAGCAATCGAAAAGAGCGACGACCCTATTTATGCGATTGAATCGAACGGAACAACGAAAAAACATTACGACATCAAAGCGCTAAGAAGTCAGCTAGAATCGGAAGTTAAAGCGCTGGTTAAAGAATATTTTAACGAGTTAGACTTAGCAATCGAGGAAGCACGCGTTTTAGACGCTCAAAGCTATACACCGTTTGGATCAGCAGAAACGACAAAAGCGAATGCAATCGTAAATAAATTCGAAGTAGGCGCATACATCGATTATGCAGATGCTAAGCAATCGTTAAGCGTCGCATTAAACGAAATGAACGATGCAGAATTAACTGCCGTTGGTACATTATTAGGGCGCATTAAAGACGTTGTATTTGCGAATGAATCAAGCGAATTATATGCGAAAACATTCTTTGCTACAGTTGTTGACTACGTAGGATCAGCGCAACCAATCTCAATGGAACGAGCATTAAAAGATATGAAACGCATTGACATCGGCGACGAGTACAACAGATTTATGGCAATCGAGCAAGCACGTAGAGGCTTCAACGGAGAAGTTACTGCGACGTTAAGAGCGTAGAATATCGTTTAGTTACGTTAAATGAATCGTAAAAAGATGTCCTAAGTACGACATTAAACTTCTTAATACTTGTCAAAGTTGCATCGATAGAAAGCCGTTAGCAGTCGACGGCATTCGGGGGCGTTGATTCGTCCAACGCTCCAATACGAATTACGTCCGAAAAGACGGTATAAACTACTTTCATTGTATGCCTTCCGTTTAAGCCGTTGGATTATCCAACACTTAGACCGACATAACTAAGCGTTATATGTCGTTAAACTATTTACGCTTTGCATTGCGTTAAGTCTCGTCAACTTATCGCTTCCTTTTCTTTATATCGGAGGTGGAACAAATCCGCCTCTGAAACGATGTTTAATCGACCTGCAAAGGCAACGACCAAAGGGCGTTATGTCGTTAAAAGAATCGTACTAATATTTTTATATCGTTTGTTTTACATGCAGCCATCGTTAAGCGTGTCTTTGGGCTTTCTAACGTTTAGCGATATATCGATTTTGAAGCAAAAGCCCCGTATGAATTCGGTTTAGTCTCGTCAGCTAGACCGATTTAATGCGCATGTCATCGGTAGGGTACGCCATCTTTTAGCGTTGATAACGAACGTTAAGAGGTGGCGTATTTTTTATATTTAGTCGCATTTATGACGTTTATTGATGCGTTTATGTATCGAATGTGTACAAATGAGAACGATATTATGATATTATATAATCGTATACAAAAAACCTCGTATAACCGTCCAAAGTCATTACGAGGCAAAAACGTAGTTATAGATCAGCACACATCTATACTCACAATCGCTTATATTTTTAGTCGTTTACTTTGCAGAGTAATCGGCTATTTTTTATTGCTTTGTTTATCTTTAATCAACGCAATAATATATTTAACTGATGCTATTAATAATGCCGTAAAAAATGCGACATCAATATCAAAGTTAAAAGATACGTCCATACTATCACCGCCCCTCACAATCTGACGTAGCAGGCGTGTGAGCATAGACGGATATAAGCGTACGTTTTATATATTAATTATACGCATTCAGCGGTATTAATTAAAGAATTAGATAGTAGAGATTTAAATTCTAGGGGTGTATTTAAAGGGGCGCAGTTATGTTAGTCGTTTCAAGATTATTTTTATTATTATAAGACGTAGACAAACGCCGCCATAAATATTATATCGTTTTAACCTATGTATTAAGTACGCTAAATACATGACAACGCAGTCCACCTAAAAACCCCGTTATATCAACGTTTATATACCAAACATATACGCACAATATGCGGTGATTCCGATTTTAAGACTAGTTACTTACAAATACCCACCTAACGAAAGTTTTCGGGCTTAAAATGGCAATGTCAGAACGTTAATTTTACGTATTAGCTACGTTGTGATTACGTTTAAAGAAAGCGCAAAAAGAGCGTCAGTTTAGTTGGCGCTTATCCATCTGATTTATTTGTCCTGCATTTATGATCCGTAATCTTTATACGGTTTTTTAAACGCTATAATACCTAGCGAAATACTTACACGATTCAGCTACGATTGATTAAAAGACTAGGCTAATACAAAGCGCCACCATTTATTAATGCGTTCAGTATCTCGTTAGATACTATCGTCGTATGCTTATTGTTTATATCGATAGTGATACGCTTGTTAAACGGTACGTATGACGTTTAAAGATAGCACCTGCTTATGCCGTGTGTATTCGGTAGTAAGGCGTAGGCTTCAGCATACTCGTTATGTATCTTCGTTTATATATGCTATATTTTCATTTGTATAATTAAACTAATACGAGTCAATACATACATAACGATGCTTTAACGTCTTATAACGATATATGAACGTATATGTATATCATTGTATGAACGAATGATGAACGATACTATAACATGAATGTAAACGTATCAATGAACGATCTAATACGTAAGTACAAACGAATGTCTTGCGATGTGTGTATGTATCGATAGGTAACTCGAAGTATGTCGTATGAATGACGTAAGTAATAGAAGTATATACGCTATAACGTGGCAACGTATAACCGAACGCAAGCAGCATTAAACCGAATACTTTAGATGTGTTGCGCAAATAAAACGTAATAATTACGATATTCATTCGCATACATTGCGATACTTAACGAGGTTGACATAATGCTCCTTATAAGAAGTTAGCTAAACATAAACAAACGTTGATAAGACGCTAAACAACAACGATTCAGCACATAACCGATATCATCTATATACATGTAAACGTGTTGTATATGTATGTACATGGAAGTTGTTGCATGCGAAATGCATAAACGATGTATACGCTTTGCTATAGAATCGGGAGCAGGGGCGGGGGTGTTTTCGGATGCGAGGGGCTGCCTGACTACGCTATAAACCCGACAAAATTTTAAAACGGTATCTTTCTACGTAATAGCAACGTCCAACATTCGCAGTACAATCGTATATAAGCATCTACAACCGATTAATGATATATACATATGCGCTAAACAAACGTTTAAAGATGTCCGAATTTTTACCGTTTTCGCATACCCTGTTAAATCACTGTATCCATTGGTGCTCTAAGTGTTTGCCGTTATTCAACACGATAAAACGGAATCAATACTATTTATAATAATACGTTTGACATATATTTATTTAGATATACTACACGTATACTTCCCCCATACCTTAAAGTGATAATATAAGCATTAGCACTTTAGTCGGCAATATGCGAGTTAAATCTTAAGAGTACATTGCCATCGTAAGCATATTTATATAACAGTTATGAATAAGCGTATTATAATGTAGAAAATGAAATGAGTTGGTTAAAATAAATATTAACGAGTTAAACTTAAAAATGAATGAATTACAAAACAAAATCAGAAATACCACTTCAATTAATTTCGTCAATCCTATGTCAAACACTTTAACTGCGATTAATAATTTAAGTACATACGTCACTATGCTTGATGATCATAAAAAAGAAATGCGATTAAAAGCAGCATCGAAAGGTATTGCATATTCTACGTTATTAACTGATATTCCGTTATATTCAATCATTGATAAAGATCAACCGGAATATAATACATTTCTAAGCGAAGATGATTCGATGATATTTACATACGTAAATGATAAAGTACAAAACGTATATAAAAACGATTATGTCGCTAAACAATTTGAGTTAATGAAAACAAACGATATTTCTTTATTTATTCCGTTTTTGATAATATTAAGTGAAAAATTGAGTCGTATTATAATCCGAAAAGAAGATGATATATTAGAATACAAAATAATTAAAGATGATTTATTTGAAAATTTAAGCAGATTTAAAGATAATGATACAGAAATTAATCACCAAAGTTTATTAGAATTAACCCAAATATATACGCAAACATATAACGATATAATTAAAAATCAACTGTTTGCCCATGAAAATAAATATAAAAAGACAACTCAAAATAATTACAATCGCCATATCATTATGCACGCGAAATCTGATTTTGATGTATTTACCGATCAACGATCTTTCAACTTAATTGCAATTATTCTATTCTTAGTCGAAATAATTAATGTAAATAATGTTATAAACTATTTAAACCCCGCCAATTAGTGATAACGCTAGTTGGTTTTATTGTCGTTAAAGAGCGTAATTTTGTCGTGAAAGTGCGCAAAACGTAATACATGAAAGTAATTTCTTTCAATTACGTAAGCCTTGACGGTAATCCCATACGTAAGATATAATCAATATGAAATCAACGGAATAAATAGTGTAATGATGCGGATTACAAGCGTGTGTACATGTGGTATCACAATCGAAAACTTCAACGACGTTAAAGAAGGCGACATCTTCGAAGCATTTATTATGGAAGAGATTAAGCGTAAATAATTACTTTTTGGCACTCACAAATAATTGTGAGTGCTTTTTTTGTTTGAGAAAATTTAATTATTTTTATGCACATTTTATGAATAATATGCTGCAGAAAATCATTTTCTGTTAAAAAGTTTTGTAGAATATTAATTATTGTATTTATTTTGAATATTCTTGTATAAAAGTACGATAAAGTATACATTTTAGGCTATTTGCATGCTCAGTAATTATGTTTTATATTCATTTTGAGGTGATAACTTGTTTATAAAAACTGCAGTCAAACCACCACAGCTTGAATATTTAGAAGAAGTTCATGGGCGTATACATATGCCTGAATCTGATAGACGAAAATATTTCAATTTAAAATTGGGTTTTGAAGGTGAAAAGAAGGTTTATAATTTTCTGAATCAATTTAAGCAAGGTGTTTGTATTTGGGATATTCGACTGGATATATACGGAGAGATACAATTTGATTTCTTTGTCATAGTTAATGGTATTATTTTTATATTAGAAATAAAAAATTTTTACGGAAACTATACATATAAAGATGGCAACTTGAAAAGTGAAAGTGGTTATGTTTGTCGAGATGTATTTTCTCAGGCAAGTAATGAACGAGATAAATTTGAAGCGTTTTGTTATGAACAAAACATTCATTATAAAATTATTAATGAAGTCGTATTTGTTAACGATACTTTCAAAGTGATCAATGATGTGAAAGATATTAAATTCAATAATATGTCTGCTATTGAAAATCTAGCTAAATATATGTGTAGTTTCAATATTACCAATGAGGACATTGCGATTGGTGAATTGATTGTTAAACATCATATTGAGCAATCGAAAAATGAACAGAAATACTTTTATCCTTATGACAAAATGACTCGTGGGTTAAAGTGCCCAGAATGTCATAGATTTCTGGAAGTGAATCGCACTGTGAAGAAAAAAGTAAAATGCAGATGCGGACATGTAATGGCTAAATCTGAAGCTATAATAGAATCATTTAGAAAAATCGAAATGCTGAAAAGAGACAGTGTCAGTGTGAGTGAAGTAGGTGAGTGGGTTGACTGTAATCCATCAGGCATTCGAAAATTATTAGGAGAAAATTTTATTAAAATAGGTACAAATAAGAACAGGAAATATAAAACTATTAAATAATAAGTCAGATGCTAGCGACAAACTAGAAATATCGCTAGCACCTATCAAAATAATGATGGAATTGTGAAGATGCTAGCGACAAACCAGGAATATCGCTAGCAACTGGCAAAATAATGATGGAATTGTGAAGATGCTAGCGACAAACTAGAAATATCGCTAGCAACTTGTAAAATAATGTTGGAATTGTATAGATGCTAGCGACAAACCAGAAATATCGCTAGCAACTTGTAAAATAATGTTGGAATTATATAGATGCTAGCGACAAACTAGAAATATCGCTAGCAACTGGCAAAATAATGATGGAATTGTGAAGATGCTAGCGACAAACTAGAAATATCGCTAGCAACTGGCAAAATAATGATGGAATTGTGAAGATGCTAGCGACAAACCAGAAATATCGCTAGCAAC
>CABFOL010001253.1_pt1 | contig 19453 bp, 21 predicted proteins | sample 3521961 | NCBI WGS metagenome assembly CABFOL01 (sample SAMEA5312453, study PRJEB27640) | indoor metagenome | biome: indoor environment; feature: uncontrolled; material: polymer tiles stone | place: Germany | collected 2014-07-07
ATACTAACACAGAAAAGAACTATTTGTAAATTAGTATTCCATATAATACGAAAGAATATTGATAACAGTTATGATGAATGATAAAATAGAAATATATCCAAGGGCGCACTTACACACCTTAATTTTGCTGACGCAAAATGTAAAGTGTTGTGCTAAAAGAATGCGTGTGTCAGAAAGAAAAATAAGTGAGGAAAGGAGTTGTATATAATGGCTATTTATCACATGAGTGGAACTGTTATTAGTAGAGGTAAAGGGCAATCTGCAATCGCTTCTGCTAGTTATAGAAGTGGAGATAAATTATATTCTGAACGTTATGATAAATACAATATGTATCATAGAATTGTACAACCCGAATCATTTATTTTAAAGCCTGAACATGCTCCCGAATGGACTTTAGATAGAGAGAAATTATGGAACGAAGTTGAGAAAATAGAAGTAGCTAAAAATTCTAGATTAGCTAGAGAATTCAATGTTGCTTTACCTAAGGAATTATCTAATGAAAAGCAATATGAATTAACAAGAGAATATGTACAGAAATCATTTGTTGATCGTGGTATGGTTGCTGACGTTTCTATACATAGAGATGATGTAAATAATCCTCATTTTCATGCAATGTTAACTGTAAGACCATTTGATGAAAACGGTAATTGGAGTGCTAAATCTAAAAAAGAATTTTTAAAAGATGAAAATGGAGATTTTATTTTAAATGATAAAGGTAATAAAAAAACTAGAAAGGTAGATTTAGTAGATTGGAATAGCAAAGAATCAATGCTTACTTGGAGAAAAGAATGGGCAGATATAACAAATATATATCTTAAAGAGAATGGTATAAATCAATCTATTTCACATGAAAGTTATGAGAAAAGGGGTATTGAACAAATACCTACAATTCATGAGGGTTATGTTGCTCGAAAAATGGAATCTAACGGTCAAAAATCTGATAGATGTGAGATTAATAGAAATATTAAAAATGCTAATAAACTTATAAAAGATAAAGTTTTAATTGAAGAAGATATTAAACAAATTAAACAAGCTAATAATATTGTACGTTTATATAACGATGAAGAAAAAGAACAACTTAAAGATTTAACTAAAGATTTAAAAATATTTATATCTCATGATACTTTAATGGACAAAGAAAGATCATTGAATAACTGGTTATTAAGTACATTAGTTAGTTTTGAAACTAAAGAAAATATTAATAGCAAATTGTCAGTGATAGATAATCAATTTGAAAAGGTTATGCAGGCAGAGAAGTTATTAGAAAATGAAAGTAGAAAATTGATTGAAAAATATTATCCTTATGTGAAATTAGATAATTTAAGTACGTATCAAGTAAACGATTTATCTAATAGAACTTTAATCAATGATAAAGTATTTGAAAAAGAAGATGTTAAAAAAATACTAGTGAATAGCAAAATACATGAGGTTGATATTGTAGTAGCTAAATTAATAAATAATCCTATCAATAATGTTGAACATCTTCAAAACCTTAAAAATAAAGCTAATGAAAATATTGAAACAATAAAAGATAAATATGGAATCACTAATTTTACAAAAGAAAATGTGAATGAACTTGATGAAAGTGATAAGAATAAAGTTAAATTCATATTAAAAGACATTAAAAGATATAATCTTGCTTTAAATAAAGTTGATGAATACTATAATCAACGTTTAAAAGGTTATTTATCTGATAATCAATTAGATAAATTAGATATAAAACAAAAAGAATTTATTAATCTAGGTATAACATACTGTAAAGACACAACAGTTAAAGATTTACTGAATAATAAAATACAAAAACAATTCGATGATAAAGATATGAAATTAGGAATTCGTTATGTTTCTATATATAAAAATAATAGAGAAAAAGCACAAGATTATTTGAATAAAATAGATAATCCTAAACTTAAAACTTTATTGTCTGATCCAAAAATGCATAATCTATTTATAAATGATTGTATACGTAATGTTAAAATGACAGAAGAAGAAAAAGACTTAATTAAAAAATCAATCAAGAAAAACAATGATATTTATGATGAATTGACAACGAAAGATGATTATGAAGTCTATAAGGCACAATCAAATACAAGTTTAGTTAACTCATTATTTAGAACTACAGACTTAGATAGATTAGAAAACGAAAATAAATATAAAGATAGACAAAAAGCACAAGCACATAAAGAAATAATGAATAAAGCTAAATATAATAGAGGTAGATAAAAATTGGGAGGGCTTAAGATGAAAATTAAATTAAAGCTATCAAATAAAGCTATTGAAGAATTGAATCGCAGATGTAATATTCTTTGTACTAATAGAACAGCTGTAATTCAATTGTTGTGGCTTATAAACTTAAATAAAAATATAAGTATGAATGAAATTAAAAATATTGAGGTTCAATATGATAATGTTATGCAAATACAAATATCTGATTATCTTGTAGAAAACTTTAAAACCGCACACACAAATTTGTCTGAAACATTAAATGGTTATTCTTTGTATGTCGAATATCTTTTGACAAGTGATACATGGGATTATTCTAAATATTCTACAGAAAAACAAGATGTACAGATGACACTTGATATTAGAGAAGATATATTTAATGAGTTAAAAAATATAAAAGATAATACAGGTATAAGTTATAGAGGCATGCTTAACTATTCAATATACTATTTTGGAATAAATACAAATATAGAGCCACCTTTAAAGGGCTTTGGTAAACAAAAATCAGTAAATGTATTTGTACCTCATTTTCATAAACAACTAATAGATGAAGCTAGAAAAGTACAAATGTTTACTAATAATAAAATTGCAATGCAGTTACTAGAAAAATTTATAGAAATGTATAGAATATGATTGTATTATCTATAGTAACATGTTACTATTAAATCAGATACAAAAGATATTTTTTAAGATAAAACTAAATAATGATGAACTACATCTTATTAGAAATCATTGAAGGGAGGTGACCTTAAAAATGAAGTCTGAATCAGATGTATTTTCTTCGCAAGAAGTTGTATTCTCTGGGATACAATCTGCTATTGTTAATAAATTTGATGATGAACAGACAAAACGAAGTCACCTAGAAAAATCAGATACAACATTAGAAGAAACAAGAAGAGAATACTCTCGTCGCAATGTCAGTACAGAAAACTTAGTTACTGAAAGTAAATTAAGAAAATACTTTGAGGAAAATGGAGATGATAATAATTTAAAAGTACTAAACAATGTAAGAATTGATTTTGAAACGATCAATAGAAGTGCAGATGTTTTAAAAAATGAATTGTCTCTCTTTGGTACATCTTTTATGGAGGGTGCATTATCTGTATTTAATATTGAGTTAGATATTGCAGTAGAAAAATATGAGAACAGACTACATGTTATTGAAAATAAAGATTATTCAACTAAGAAAATCAACTATGATATTTCATTCTTAAAAAAAGGAGAAAGAAAAATCTTATCTCCAAAATATGAAGAAAAAGAAAAAGCGATAAAGAAATTAGAACAATTTGAAGAGAAACAAGAAAAAAAGAAAGAAATTTATAAATCTAATGAATTAATCAATCGACAAAATATTGAAAATAAAAAAGAAGAAGAATAAGGAGTGTTTTAAATGAAAGTATTATCTTTAAAATCAAACAAACAATTTTTAGTAGCGTTAGCAATAGCATTTAGCTTTATTTTAACAATTAATTTCTTTGTTCCTTTAGACGCATATGCAAATGCCGGTCAAGTTCAACAAAAAATTACTAATGCAGGTAATATAGTAAAAACTATTTTAAGTAGTTTAGTTGTTTTAGCTGGTATCTGTGCAGGATTATTTATTGTTATTAAACGTATGAAAGACGCAGACAACGCTCGTGAAAAGTCAGAATTATATAGTGGTGTAGGCCGTGTAGCCATGCTTACTGCTTTAGGTGCTTCATTAGTTTGGTTAATTCCATGGGTTTACCAATTATTTAACTAATATATATTGTATTGGGAGGTTTGATTTGAGTATGGAACTTAGAAATGGTAAAGAGTTTGTGTTTCCGGATAACACAAGTAGTGATTATGGAATTTTTAGAGGTTTAACATTAGGATATTTCATTCGAAATATCCTCCCTATTTTATTCTTGATAGTGCTTTTTATAGCGTTTTTTCCACCAATCAACAATTGGATAGCATATATTATAAAGTTTGGTATATCAGCAGTAGTCTTAACTGTTTATTTAGCAGTTATCTTAACACCACCAGTACCCGAACGAAATAACATCACATATCATCATTACAGACGATTTAGAAAATCATATAAAAATAGACAAAAATTATTCTATATGAAAAAGAAAAAGAATAGAAAATAGAAAGGAGTAATAACATTGTTAAAAAGTATTTTCAGAAAAAAAATAGACGATATTAACGCTTACGAAGAATTTACATTTACTCCAAAAGCTTTAGAAACAGGTAAAGAAAGTTTTGAAGAAAATTCTTTAATCAATGGTTTTTACTTTGATTATATTGTTACAAAAACAGGCTACTTAGTAGCAATTTTAGAAGCTACAGGAATTAATTTAGATTTAATGAATACAGAGGAACAAGAAGAAGTATTTAACGATTATAACAGTTTATTAATGGCTACATTAACAGGCGAAAGTAATGATATTCAACAAAATATAGATACAACATTCCCGGTTGATTTTGATTTATACGTGAAATCTTGGAAAAAACAATACTTAAATAACTTAGCAGACAATGATTGTAATGAAATTCTAGAAAATCTAACTGCTTCATATGTACAAGAGTATGCAGAGTATCAAAGAAATTCAATTATGAGTACAAAACGACATCTAGTCGTTATTAAAAATAAAATCAAGAAAAATAACGAAGATTCATTATTATTTTCAAAACAAGAATTAGACGATCATGTTAAAGATTATACAAAAGCTATAGAGAGTGCATTATCGCAATATGACATGCAGATAAGACTACTGAATAACATTGAAGTAAAAAAGATATTAAAACATATGATTTAAGCTAAAGAGGTGGGAATATGGCAAAAGGATTGTTAAATGTATTTAATAAAAAAGAGAAAAAAGTAGAACATGATGAATTTGGAATACCACTTAATGAAAAATCTGTAGGTTTAGATTCAGTTATAGATAACGAGGGTTTTTCAGAAATCGTACCATTCAGCTTTGAAGAACATCTTGATTATATTATTAGTGGAGATAAATATATCAGATGTTTAGCCATAATTGATTATCCTAAAAGAAAATATGGAAATTGGTTATCAGAATTAAGAAGAAAAAAAGGAAATATAACGATTGTACAGTTAGTTAAATCTAGTCCGGCACAAAAAATGCAGTCACATTACAATAGAACGATAAAGAATAAAGAGGCTGAAATGCTAAATACACATGACCCATTGAGATTAAAAAAATTACAGAAACAAATTGATAGTGCTAACTATCAACTTGATAAGTATATGGATAATGAAGCAACTTATGTATATCAATATATGTACATCTACTTACAAGCAAAATCATTAGAAGAATTAGACAATCTTACAAATTCAGTTGAAATTACTTTAAGTAAAGCACAGTTAAAGCCTATGAAAACAACTAGAGGACAATATCAAACATTTTGGAGTTCAATGCCAATAGCAGAAAACTTACTTGAAGATTATACGTATAAAGAAAGTAATACAGAAACTGCTAGTAGTATGTTTCCATTCGATGACGCAGAAATTTTATATCTTAACCCGAAATCAGATGTAGAGGGAATTAACAAAGATACTAATTCATTAATTGCAATAGACTATACAAACCCATACAAAACGTTAAATCAGAATGTAGTAATCATTGGTACAAGTGGTGTAGGCAAATCAACGTATTTAAAAGCGAAAATATTAAGAAATACGGCTAGAAGAATACAACAATTTATTATTGATCCCGAGAATGAATATACTGATATGGTTGAAATGCTCGGAGGACAAGTAATCACATTATCAAGTACAAGTGATACAAAGATTAATCCATTACAGATATATTCTCAAAATATAACTGATGATGAAAGAGAAACAATTACAAATGAAAAAATTATAAATGATAAGATTAATCGAATTTTAGCATTGTTTGAAGCATTAGACAACGACCTTACGCAAGTAAAACGAGCAGTATTAGATAAACAAGTAAGAAGAGTATATGAAAGATATAACTTCTTCAATCTTGATAATATAGCAGACTTAGAGCCTTACAAATATCCAACTTTAAAAGATGTATATGAACAAATCACTAACTTAAAATCAGAAGATGAAGAACGCTTTAATGTTATTAGAGATTTTTACTACATCTTAGATAGTTATGTGAATGGCTCAAGTACAATCTTTAACGGACATACTAATATTAGTATGGATAACAAATTAGTAAGTTTTAATCTAAAACCGTTACAGAATGAAGTGAGTGTACAGGGTGCTGCATATTTAAATACTTTTGCGTACTTATGGGATGAAATTACTAATACTAAAGAACAATGTAAATTTTATTGTGATGAATTCCATTTTTTATTAATGAATCCAAATTCAGCATTATTTTTCTTCAATGCTTACAAACGATTTAGAAAATATAATGCGGCGGCGATTGCAGGCACGCAAAACGTAGCTGATATTTTAGACGCTAGAACAACTGATGATAAAAAGGTAGGCGAAGCAATCGTTAGTAATAGTTATACAAAAATATTCTTTGGATTAGACAGTAACCAAATAGATGATGTAATTAAAAAATTAGGTGTGGAGTTTTCTCAAAAAGAAAAGTCTTTATTAAAACGTAGAAAGCAACGTGAAGCAATTATTATTTATGGCTCGCAACGTGCATTTTTAAACGTCAGACTTACAAAAGAGGAACTCCGATTATTAAACCCTAAAGAGTATTCTAGAGAATACAATGAGGATCCGAATGTAATACCTAATTATAAGAAAGAAATAAATTTAACACCTTTAGAAATAGATGAACTCAATGATTTTACGATTTAGTATTTTTCAATACTTAGAGAGGTGGTTATATGTTGAAAGCTAATAATAAAGCAACTACAAAACCAACAAGAAAAAATAGAAAGGTATCAACTTTTGAATTTGGTACTAGTGAAATAAATAATAATTCAATAGCTTTTTACATTAATAAGGCATTATTTAATTCATTAGAAGAACGATTTATTCGACAAACAAATGATAAGTCATTAGAAGAAAAGAATAAATACCTAGAATTAGAAAGTACAGATATATCAGATAAAGAAGTAGTTTTGAAATATAGTATCCCTCAAAATTATCAATCATTAAGAAAAATTAAAAAAGAAGATTATTTGGTAAAACTGTTAGTTGCCCAAAGAATTCTAAAAGATGATGTTTTGAACGATGAAAAATATAAATATGTTTCTTTAAACCCTAACACATTATTTTACCAAAATATTAATAAAATTCAGTATAGCTATAGAGCAAATGAAGTTATGCCATATACCACGAACGAATCAAAACTAAAAAGATATAAAGCTATAGTTTTATATATTTTAACAAATTATAGCTATGAGAAAGCTATTAATAGTTTTGAACCGTTATTAAATAGTAAGCCAACCGATTTAATAAAAGCGATTATTCATGCTGAAAATATCAATGAATTGAAACTACTATTAGATGTTTCTGTAGAAAAGAATCAACATAAAAAGATTAAAAATGAAGCAAAAAGAAAAAAGCGTAAATTACGCAATGCATTAGCAATCACATTATTTACACTTTTATCGGTAGTTCTATTATCTATGTTTTTAAATAAACATGCAATCGAAGACAATAGAAAAATGGCAAAAGAACATGAAAAAGCGTTAAACGATCAGAAAGTAGAATACCAAATAAAGAATGAAACATTACAGAAGAATCATGAAAAAGTAGCAGATTTAATGGAGGAAAACAATTATCCATTAGAAAAACGATTAGACCATTACAAAAAACACAATATGTATCAGAGAATACTAGATAACAAACCAAGTGAAATTGAGTATGTAATATCTGATATGTATGAAAATAATAAGAAAAAAGAAATACTTGATTTAAAATTAAAATCTAAGAAGAAAAATGACAAATACGCAAATAAGCTAAAACAAGAAAAAAATATTGTTGTTGGAGAATTAGATAGCGTAATGAATGAATTAGCATTTGTTGAAGATAAAAATACTGCTAGACGACTAGGTTTAGCTTATCTAAAAGAAAATGAAATAGAACAAGCACGAGCAATATCTCTTAAATTCAATGACAAACTCCTTAAATTAAAAATCGAAAAAATCGAAAATGAAGAGGAATTGGAAAAATTGAAGAAAAACAAGAAGAAATATTTAAAGAATAGTAGTGCAAATAGTTCAAAACTTAAATTAACAAATCAAGAAATCAGTAATATCAATAAAGAACTAAAAAGAATTGACGAGAAAATAAAGAAAGAGAAGTGATATTTTGAGTACTGAAATTGTTGGTAACAAAACTAAAGCAATAATTATTCTTATTATTGCTTTTCTTTTCTTAATTTTAACTACTCTATTAGGTCTAGAGTTTGAAAGGCAAAAAGAAGAACAATCTTCCTCGACAAACTTATGTACAGAAATTGTAGGTAATGTTGATAAAGCTAAAGCAACTGAATTATGGCAAGGATTAGCTAAAGGTACAAAAATGGACGGTAAAATTCCATACATGATAAAAAGCGCACAAAAACATAAAATTGATCCGGCAATTTTTATAGCTATTTCTTACAATGAAACGGGTGGTGGAACGTCACAAGCAGTAGAAACACATAATAATGTTGCAGGCATGATGGGTTCGGGCGATTTATTTCACTTCGACACTATAGAAGAAGGTATAGACGCAGCCGCAAAGAATCTATACGATTTATATTTTAAAGAAGGCTTAAATACTCCTGAAAAAATAGGCCCTAAATATGCACCTGTAGGAGCTTCTAATGACCCTACAAATTTAAATGCGAATTGGATACCCGGTGTTAAAAAAGTAGTCAGTCAAATATCAGATAATAAAAGTCCGAGAAATAAAGCAGACAAACCAAAGAAAACAGATTGTGATAATGGTGTTCCTGTAGGTTCATCAATCGAAAAATTAAAAAAATACAAAGGTAATTTACCTAAGTATAGTGGTAAACGTTTTGAGCCTAACACATATTTATATAAACAATGTACATGGTATGTATATAACAGACGTAAAGAATTAGGACTACCAGTAGAACTAACATTCGGTAATGGTGCTGATTGGGATGAAAGAGCAAGAGCGCAGGGTTATAAAGTAGGTAAAGAGCCAAAAGTTGGTGCAATGGTAAGTTGGCCATATAATTCAATAGAATTTGGACCAACAACATACGGACATATTGCTTTTGTTGAGAAAGTATATTCAGACGGAAGAATAAAAGTAAGTGAACATAATATTATACCTTTAGCTTATGGAGAACGAACATTTAAGCCAGCAAGTGACTTAACATATATCTACTAAATAAAAGAGGTGTAAAAATGGATAACGCTAAAAAGTCAATTTTAATATTATTAGCAATCTTAGTAACATTAGGAGGAATTTTATTCTATATCCTATCAGATTTGAGTAAAGATAATGAAAAGAATACGAACGCATTGAAACAAGAATTAAGAAAAGAAAAAAATAAAGTAGCAAAACAAGATGAAGTAATAAAGCGTATGGAAAAAGATAATGTTGATTATGAATATCAATTAATAATGGATCGCTCTAAAGAATTTGTTAAATTATTATATCAGACAAGCCCCGATATGAATGACAAAGAACGCAAACGAAATGCAGAATTACTAGCAGATGAAAAACTTGTTGAAAAGTTTTTTGGAAATGAAAGAAAAAACCCTGTAATTTACGATACTAAAATCAAAGATTTAAAAGTATATACTGAACCTTATTCTCCAAGCAAAAAAGAGTATAGAGTAATGATTACGTTACTTCAACAAGTAAAAGGTACAGATAAAAAAGTAATAGATGAACGAAAAGTAGCAAGTGAATTAAAACTTAAACAAAAAGAAAGTACAAAAGGTTGGTATGTAGATTCATTTGAACAATTTGATGAACAAGAAAGAGAATACGATTAATAAGGAGTAATGACATGAAACAATTTTTATTAAAAGGATTATTAATAACAATCGTCATTGGAATATTAGAATACTTATTAATCCTGTTAGCAAGTGGATTAAGACTATTTTTCAAATATAAAATTAATATCAATACAGATATGATTATTAATCACTTAACCCATGTCGCAAAACACCCCATAAAACAAGCAATAATGCTAAGTCAATCTGACAAACCTATCTATTTAATAGTGGCAGTCGGTTTAGCAATATACGTGTTATTTAGTTACATGAAAGCAAGTTATAAATCTAAAAAAGACGGTTGGGAAGTAGACGAATCGACAGGTTATCATGGTACTGCCCGATTTGCTAAACAAAATGAAATTGAAAAAGATAAAAATTTTTGGGTAAAATCTCAAAATCAAATTCTTAAAGAATTTGAAAAATCTCTGAAAGGTTAGAGGTGTAAATATGACAGGAACAATTTTAGGCATATCAAATGGTAAAGCAATCGTACAACATAATGATTCAAAGCCGAATAGAAATATTTTAGTTGTTGGTGGTCCGGGATCTTATAAAACACAATCAGTAGTAATTACTAATATATTTAATGAAACAGAAAATTCAATTGTAGCAACAGACCCTAAAGGCGAAATTTACGAAAAAACAGCTCATATCAAGCGATTACAGGGATATGAAGTACATGTAGTGAATTTTGACAATATGACTGCTTCAGATAGAGTGAATAACTTAGATTATGTCGAAAAAGATATTCACGCTCAATCAGTCGCTACTAAAATTGTCGATAGTGCTAATAAAGACGGTAAAAAAGACGTATGGTATTACTCTCAAAGAGCGTTACTTACTTCTTTAATACTTTATGTCGTAAATGAATTTGAGCCCAAAAAACGAAATATAGGGGGTATTTTAGACTTCCTACAACAATTCAATATTGATAAAGATGAAAATGAAGAAAGTGAACTTGATAGACAATTCTACAGATTAGATGTTAGACACCCTGCAAGAAGAAGTTATGAATTAGGCTTTAAGAAAGCAAGAGGAGAAATGCAAGGCTCAATCATCATGTCATTATTAACAACATTATCATCATATACAGATAATGATGTAGATGAATTTACTTCATATTCAGATTTTAATTTAGCTGATGTAGGTAGAAAAAAAATTGCTTTATACGTCATTATTCCCGTTATGGATCAAACTTGGGAAGGACTTATAAATATATTCTTTACTCAAATGTTCGACCAACTTTATAAACTAGCTTCAAATCACAATACAAAGTTACCTGTAAACGTAAATTTCATACTAGATGAATTTGTGAACTTAGGTAAATTCCCGAATTTTGAAGAATTTTTAGCGACATGTCGAGGATACGGAATTGGAGTAACGGTTATTGTACAAACAATCACGCAACTATATAACAAGTATAATCAGAATCAAGCTGAATCGATAATCGGTAACTGTGGTACTAAGATTATGTTAAACGCTGCAAATGAAAAAACAGCAGTATTCTTTAGAAATATTTTAGATAAAACAACAGTAAAAGTAGAAACAGAGGGAGAAACAAAACAACACGGTGGTAAGGAAGAGGGTTCAAAAGGTAGTACATCTGAAAATTATAGCTATATTTCAAGAGATTTAATGACAACTAGTGAAATCATTAATATGCCCGACGATACATCACTTGTCATTTGTACGAATCAAAGACCAATTAAAGCAAAAAAAGCATTTCAATTTAAATTATTCCCAAATTACGCAGAAAAATATTTATTGAATCAAAGTGAATATGAAAGATATACGAGTGAAGCTCAATTAGAGAGATTAGAAAGATTAACACATGAATTTAACGAGAAAAAGGGATTAAAACAACAACAAGCCGAAGAATTATTAAGTCAACATGATAAAGAAAAAGAGAAAAAAGCCGAAGAAAAAGAACAAGAGATGTTAGCAGAAGCAGAAGCATTATTCTTTGAAGATAGCGATGAAGAAACAGAAGAAATTGAACAAGAAGTACAAAAAGAAGATGAACAACAGGAAGTAACAGAAAAGATAGAAGAACAAGAAGATAAGAAACAGACTGAAACAATAGAAAATGATACAAATAATGAGTTTAATTTTGATGAAAATATCACAGAAAATAACAATGAAGATTTCTTCTTTGATGAAGATATTCAAAGGGAAAAACAAGAAAATAATAATGAAGATTTCTTCTTTGATGAAGATATAGAAACAAAAAAAGACGAATCAGAAACTTTAAAAAGGTAGGTGTTGTTAATGTTTGATTTCGATATTATGAAACCCTTAAAAAAGTTCTTAGAAGATTTAGCACAAGATATTTATAAATCGGCATTTAAATTTATTGGAGATGGACTATTTAATCATGAAGCCCTTTTCGGTATTGCAAAAAACTTTTATGCGTTAATGATAGGTATATCATCAATAATTTTAGTTTGTATCGCATTATATAGAGTTGTTTCAGCGATTATGAGTGAAGCAGATCAAGGGTCAGAAGTAACTGTAACAACTATCATTCTTGATAGTTTTAAAAGTTCATTCTTTATTATGCTACTACCAATATTAATGTACTTTGTACTTAATAATATTGTTCAACCCATTGGAAGTTGGATGATTTCTGAAATAGGGAGTTCAACAGGTAAACAAGTTAAAAAAGTATTAAAGAGTGGGAATATCGGTGAAGCTTTAGGAAATGGATTAGTAATGACTATTACATTTTTATTTGTCGCAGTTGCTATACTAACATTCATTATCAAATTATGTATCTATCACGCAGACTTAATGATGTTAGAAGTATTTTCAATTGTTTCAGCGATTCATTTAGCTACAGGATATTCAGGACATTTAGAAGTATGGATTAAAGAATTTATGGCTCAAATTACAACAATAATCGCTCAATTATTAGCAATGTGTGTGATAGTTAATATCATTACAGGCAGTAATATCACATACTTTAAATTCGCATTATTAATAGGTATGTGTGTACTTTTAATTCGAGGTCCAAGTTTCTTACGTAGTATGTGGTATTCGACAGGTGCAGGTAGTATGCAAAAGAAAATGGCAACAAGATTAATGTTAATGAGTATTAAAAAAATGACATAGTAAGGACGTGAAATATATGACGACTGTTATTTTAGCAGAAAAGGTATCACAACAGACTGACTATGCAAAAGCATTTAAAGAAAGTACTCGAAAAACAGGATATTATGAGGTATCAGATAAAGACTTAATCAATGATGATAAAGTCTTTATCACTTCGGGTTTCGGACATTTAATTCAATTAGAAGAACCACAAGCATATGATGAAAAATTTAAAAAATGGAATATAGAAGATTTACCTATAATTCCGAACGATTTTAAATATAAAGTGACAGATGATAAAGGAATTAAAAAGCAATTCAAAATTGTAAAAGGCTTAATAGATAAAGCAGATACAATTATTATTGCAACAGATATAGATCGTGAGGGAGAATTAATCGCACGATTAATTATTAATCAATGTAGACCTAAAGACAATGTAATGATAAAAAGATTATTTATTAATTCAAATGAAAGAGATGTTGTAAGAAAAGGTTTCAAAGACCTTATTAATGCTAGTGAAAGAATTAATGTTTATAAAGAGGCTCTCACTCGCCAACATTCAGATTGGTTGGTAGGTATAAATTTAACAAGATTTTATACAAATAAAATTAATGATAAAAATGTTTATCCCGTGGGAAGAGTACAAACACCTACACTATCACTTCTGTATAATAGAGAACTTGAAATAAAAAACTTTACTCCAAAAACCTATTTTGAACTTGAAGCTATAACTAAAGATGATGTTATATTTAAAAATACTACTAAAATCAATGATACTAATGAACTAAAAGAAATATTCAGACAGTATAGAATCAAAAAAGAAACTACAGGTATAGTTAAAGATATAGAGTACAAAGATAAAAGTAATTCAGCCCCTAAACTATTTAACTTGTCAGATTTACAGATTAAAGCTAATAACGAATTAAAAATTTCAGCTAGTGAAACATTAGCTACTATACAAAGTCTATATGAAAAGAAATTTTTAAGTTATCCGAGAACAGCATGTAACTATATAACTGAAAGTGAATTTAACTATCTAAATACAATAGCAGACGAACTAGCAGAATTTTTAAGTTTAAATCAATTTACAAAGATAAATAATCAGCCGAGAAAAAAATATGTAGATTCATCAAAAGTAGAAGAACATTACGCTATAATACCTACTAAAAATATACCGAAAAAAGAATATGAAAAATTTAATAAAAATGAAAAATGGTGCTATGAAACAGTAGTTAAAAGAACCTTAGCAATATTCATGGAAGATCATAAATATCAATCATCAACTATGACATTAGATATTAATGATTTACTATTTCAAATCAACGGTAAAATTATTAAAGAAAATGGATATAAAGATATATTAACAGACGATAAAAAAGAAGATAATATACTTCCTAATTATCAAAAGGGAGAAAAATTAGATGTTACTATCAATCCAGTAACTAAAACTACTAAACCTCCTAAGCCATACAATGAAGCTACATTAATTAAAGCAATGATTAATGCAGGCAATGATGAAAGCATTGAAGATAGTGAAGATAAAAAGATACTTAAAGAGGTTAAAGGTATTGGAACAGAAGCCACAAGAGCAAATGTAATTGAAACATTATTGAAGCAACAATATATGAAGAATGTAAAAAATAACTTAGAAATAACTGACAAAGGTAGATTACTGTGTGAAACAGTAAAAAATACACCTTTAAGCAGTGCGAAAATGACGGCAGATTGGGAAAAATATTTAAGTAAAATTGGTACAGGAGAGGGAAAAAGAGAAGTATTCATCGCCAATATTGAAAAACTATTGAATAAAATAATTGCATAATAATAAGGAGAGTATCAAATGTATTTGATACTCTTTATTTATAAAATAATAGTGGATATTATATACATAATCTCTTTTATTCCCTCAAAGTAACTTAGCATAAGTAAACACACAGGTAGTATTTTTCGTAAAGATCGACGAAAAATCTCCACCTTTAAGAAACTGTATTAAACGTGCAGAAAACCATAATCGCACGTTAACAGTTTCTATAGTGTTGACTTATGCTATTTTCAACTTAATTCGCTCAATGTCGCGACACGGAAAAATAGCTAACAAGTTAACTATCTTCCGTATCACGAACGCTCATTTTAAGTTGAAAAACGTTGGAAGTGATATTGTTGTAGTTATTTAACGTTTTATTATAGGTTAATAACTTCCTAGGGGGGCTAGCCCCCCTAAGATACCCCCCAGTCGCTCTAGCAAAAAAATAGCAAAGGGGACTGAAAAATCAAGTGATTAAGGTCAAAAAAAAATTAAAAAAAGTCACTCTTTTTCTTGTCTACTAGTAGACAATTATTTTTAAAAATGCTATAATGGTATTAAGAAATGAGGGAGGTGTTCAAAGAAAGATTTAAAGCAAGTTTCATTTTTTTACAAATTAATGTATTCTGTAGAATACATAGGAGGAAAGGGGAATGAAATCAGAAGTTGTTAGAAATTTAAAAAATGGAAAATAAAAAAAGATTTCATAATAAAAATGAAATCTTTCAGCTATAATCTCAAAAAGAATAAAGTAAGTGGAGAACATCTCTGACCATGTTCTTCCTTACTCCAATTATAACAAATAAATGGAGGGTTTAAAATGAAAAACATTTTAAAATACAATATCGAAACTAGAAATTTAGAAGAATTAGAAATGCCACAAGAAAATAAATTAGAGTTTTTTCAAGAACACGTTAGAGGTTTGATCGAATTTGTATCATTGACTGATTCTATAGATATGATTGTCGATGAAGAGGGAGCAATAAGAGGAGATAGAGCAACGTCTTTAACAATCGTTAAAGATAATAAAACAGGCTTTGAAATTCAACTGTTTGGACATGTTTTATTTACATCATTAGATTGGGAAACAGGAGAAACTGTAGGACTGAATGAAGTTCAAAGAGAATATATAGAAAAGAATGTAACAATCAGATTGCAACCATTAAAGATAGATTTAGTAAACTTAAGATATACAATATAAATCATTGTCTACTAGTACCCTAGTAGACAATGGGTACTAGTGACAAAGGAGGGTTAAGAAATGGCGAATATTAGTTTTGCTGACGGTCTTATATATGCTTTAAATACAGAACAAAAGAAAATAAAATTGCCGATATGTATTCAAGAAAAAATTAAAGAAATAACTTATGATGATTCATATTTAAAAGAAAACGAAACAGGTTTAGACGATATATTCTATGTGTTTTATGCTAGAGGAAAATATACATATGGAAATACATTGTTAGCACATGCAGCAGATTTAAAAGACATGATAAGAGAATCAGAGCATTTAGAAGATATTGTATTTCATTTTAAAGATAAAGAAGAAAATTTAGGAGTGCATTATGTATGTAAGTATTCAATCATGGAGGGGGAAATTGAATATAAAAAAATAGGATAAAAACTATCAAATTCTTGTCTACTAGTAGACAAGTAGACAAGAATTTGATATAATATAATTAACAAATAAAGAAAGGGAGTAATTGAAATGGCTAATGTAAGTTTTGCTTTTGGCTCAATTAGAGCAATTAACGAAAGAGGACAAATGGTAAGATTCACAGAGGAAATCTACAATAAAATATTAGAAATAAATTATGATGATGAAATGCTTTTACAAGAGGTCACAGAAGATGGAGAAACACATTATAATTTTGAAGCCACAGGACGCTGGTATTATGAAAACACATTACTAGCACATGCACAAGAATTAAAAGAACTGATTCTAAAATCGAAAGATATAAAAGATATTATATTTTTATATGAAGATAAAGAAAGTTCTAATTTTGTAGATTATGAAAGTAAATATTCAATCATGAGAGGAGAATTACAATGTTTAGATAAAAGCCAAATGAGTTTATTTTAATACTTGTCTACTAGTAGACAAGTAAACGGAAATTTGATATAATTAAATTAACAAATAAGGAAAGGAGGATATTTTTTTAGTACTTAATGTATTCTGTAGAATACACAAATAAACTAAAACTAAAAGAAAAGAGGAAATCAAATGAACAATGTGAATATTATCGGGAACTTAACAAAGGACGTATTTACGAATGAATATGAAAAAAACGGAGAAAGAAAGCTCGTTGCAAATGGTAGTCTAGCAGTAAATGAAACCTTTGGAGAAAATACAGTTGTTACGTATATTAATTTTACTGCTTTTAATGGTAAAGCTAAAGTATTAAAAGACTTTACTACTAAAGGTTCAAAGATTGCTATTACAGGACGTCTTAGACAAAATAAATATGAAAAAGACGGCGACACAAAATATAAAACTTATGTTCTAATCGACAACTTAGAATTATTAGAAACAAAAGAAACAACAGAGCAAAGAAAAAAACAAAATAGTGAAGAGCCACAAAATGAAAAACAAAACAATCAACCTCAACCAAACTTTGTAGATGAGGACGGAATACCATTCTAAAAGGAAAATAGGGGAAGTATCCCCTCTTTATTATTTAATGCAACTAGTCAATGCTATACAAGTGATTAATACTAGTAATTAAAAATTACTGTCTTGATCAGCATTGACTTGTTGCTAAAATACTGTAGAAGATCATACAGTATTTTAAAATTGTAGTACATGGATAAAAATAAAATAGTTCCTATTTTATTTTGGCAACTAATCAATACTATACAAGTGATTAAAACTAGTAATTAAAAATTACTGTTTTAAGCAGTATTGACTAGTTGCTGACATACTGTAAAAAATCATACAGTATGTTATTTAAATAAATTCAATTGCTTGAGGTTTGTAAACGATCAAGTAGTATTTTTTATAAAGAGCGATAAAAAATCTCCACTTTTAAGAACCTGTATTTAATGTGCGAAAAAACAGTAGCACATTTACAGGTTCTAATCATTGACAAACCTCATTTATCACATCATTCGCTCATACTGTCGCGACACGGAAAAATAGTCAACAAGTTGTCTATTATTCGTATCACGAACACTCATTATATGTGATAAAACGCATAGTTAAATAGTACATAAAAATAAGAGAGATAATGAATTATGAAAGTTAGACCTAAGGGGGCTAACCCCCTTAAACCCCCAGTCGCTCTAGCAAAAAAATAGAATGGGGAGAACTAAAATACAAGACCTTTGAAAGAAAAAAACTTTTAAAAAAATAACTCTTTTTATTGTCTACTAGTAGACAAGTAGACAAATATTTGATATAATTAAATTAACAAATAAGGAAAGGAAGTAATCAAAATGACTGAAAACAATACATTAGAATTTCAAAGTAAAGGTGTTCAATTTAAATTAAAAGAAGAAAAAGATATTTGGGGTTCTGAAGTGATTACCGTATACGCAAATAACATTTTTAGAGGTCAATATGATGGTTTAGCAACTATACAAGAATTAAAGCAGAGATTTGAAAATGATCCCTTAGCTATCATAGATTTAGATATTTATTGTTAAAAACTTGTCTACTAGTGGACAAGTAGACAATAATTCATATTCGGGAGGAATTAAAATGATTTTAATATCAAAAAGTAAAGCACATTACATCATTGAGAATTATCACAGAACGAATGAATTAAAAGACATTAAAGGCTCATTCTATATAAAAGAAAAAGATTCTTATGTAGCGATAGATAATACTACTGGAGAAGCGTGGACTGAAGAATTTAAAACTTTAGATGAAGTTAGAATATTTTTAAATGGAGGGTATGTATATGAATAAAACAGATGAATTAATCAAAACATACATATTATTTTTAGAAAGAGTATATGGAACTAGCTTTTTGACTTTTAATATAACTCATATATTTTCAAGTATAGATAATTTTGAAACAAATAGAAAACTAAAAATAGGACAAATTAAGTATCATGAATTCACAACTCATTCATTTATTGATTATGATGAATTAACAATTATACAGATTGCTAAAAAATATAAAGAAGAAAGTATTCTTGAAAAAGAAATCATCAAAGAATTTAAATCTAATGAAGAATTGATAGAATTTTTAAAGGTTGCAGAAGAAGATGACATTATCATAGATTATGATGATTATGATAATGAACTAAGAGATTATGGAGTGTAAGTATGATTTATAATCATACTTACTCATCTACTAGTAGACAACAAAAATATGTATTGTTATAATTAGTGTAGCTATAAACTCAATAAAATTAAAGGAGTGTTTACATGACTAAAGTTATCACAATTGGAAACTTTAAAGGTGGTGTAGGTAAGTCTACTCTGAC
>CABFOL010001642.1_pt1 | contig 18501 bp, 18 predicted proteins | sample 3521961 | NCBI WGS metagenome assembly CABFOL01 (sample SAMEA5312453, study PRJEB27640) | indoor metagenome | biome: indoor environment; feature: uncontrolled; material: polymer tiles stone | place: Germany | collected 2014-07-07
AGAACGCTGATCAGCAGTAGGCGGAATAATTTCATCATGATCTTCTCCTTATTGTATAAAAATGGTATAAATTAACTCAATTATACATAAGAAGTTTCAGTTAGGAAATATAATTTTTTGAAGCAAAAAAAACCACTGTCACAAAAACCAGTGGTCTACAGTCTTTTCTCTATTTCTTTGATAAGCGTATCGAGTGCTGCATCGACTATCCGGTAGAGCGCTGCACGAATCTTCTCGACGATATCGACTTCTTTCTCGCGCTCTTCTGTCGTCGTGTTGAACCCTTCACCGTCCTCGTTGACATAGCCTTCCAGTGACCAGATCTTCAGTTTCTTCTGCTTGGCGTAACGCTCTGCCTCCTGCAGTTCGTACAGATGGTCTTTCTGCTGGTAGATGTAGCCGACCCGGGCATACCCTTTACGGACGAGCATTTCGTTGACCATGTCATCACCGCAGTACAAGTAGACGAGTTCACGTTTGTAACGGTCATAGCGTCCTTTTGAATCATGTTCGATTGACAAATCGCATGTCTTCACAAGCGATTCTGTATATTTCGCTGCTTCCAGACTATACGGCTGGACAGGAGTGTTCGGCTTCTTTGACTCTGGTGTATCAACTAACAGCAGGCGGACAGTCTTCTTGCGGCCGTTCTGTTTGACGCTGAGCGTGTCGCCGTCAATCGCCCGGTCGAACGTCACGTCATAGCGTTTGGCGTCGGCCGTGCCGCCCGTCATAACGACAGCTGCCAGTATAATCAGCAGTACTTTAGTGAATATCTTCATTGAATCCCTTCCATCTACAAAAATATGATTTATTATAGCATGAATTGTTATGATAAAATAATAAGCAAATGAGGTGGCATTATGAAAACAAAAGGAATCATTCTGACGACAGCTGTCGCCGCAGTCGCAACAATTCTCGGCAGCTTCGTACCGCTGATAGGAGCGGCAGTGTTCAGCATCATCCTCGGAATCATCATCAGACAGCTGGTAGCGCTGCCGTCTGACTATGAACCCGGCATCAAGTATTCAGGAAAGAAAATACTGCAGTATGCGATTATATTGATGGGCTTCACGTTGAGCTTCAGAACAGCGGTCACTCTCGGCCTGTCATCGCTGCCGATCACGTTGACGACGATAACGGCTGCACTGTTATGCAGCTATGTCATCGGCCGCTGGATGGGCATTCCTGAACGCATCCGTACATTGATCGGCGTCGGCACGGCTATTTGCGGCGGGTCAGCCATTGCAGCCGCGAGTCCGATTGTCGAAGCGGACGATGAGGAGATTGCCTTTTCTATTTCGACGATCTTTCTCTTCAATATCATAGCGGTGTTCCTGTTCCCGGTGCTCGGCCACTTGCTGAACATGACGTCAACCGGCTTCGGTTACTTTGCGGGTGCTGCCATCAACGATACGAGCAGTGTGGTCGCTGCCGGCTATACGTTCAGTCAAGAAGCGGGGGATACAGCGACCGTCGTCAAGCTTGTCCGCGCGCTGATGATTGTGCCGGTATGTCTGCTGCTGTTAGTCATCAAAGTCCGCCGCGAGCAGCAGGAGCAGACAGTAGCCATCAAGAAAATCATGCCGTGGTTCATCGTTTATTTCTTCCTGGCAAGTGTGTTCGTCAGCATCGTCCCGCTGCCTGAGGAACTGGTCGCACTCATCAAGCAGGCGGCGACCTTCATGATTGCCGTTGCACTTGCCGGAATCGGTCTGTCCGTCGACTTGAAGTCATTCAAGGCTATCGGCTACCGGCCGGTTATGCTCGGTGCCGTCACTTGGTTCATCGTCACTGTGACGACACTCATTCTGCAGCAATTATTAGGCATATGGTAGGAGGTTGCTATGACAAAGAAATTAATATTCACTGTGCTGCTCGCAGTCATCGCTATTTTACTGCAGAAGAACGACGCGACATAACACGTGCGGGAAGCACGTCCACACTACAACAAAACGCCCGGAACATCGTGTTCCGGGCGTTACTATTATTTCTCGTCTTTCGGTGGTTCTGCTTCCCGGCCGAGGTCAGCTGGTGCGAGTGGGTTGTCGCGCTTTGGCACCGCTTTGTCAGTGGAGAACACTTTGGGCGGCACGTCCCCTTGTTCTGCGGTCGTCGTCTTGCCGGCACGGTTGACCACTGACTTCGACAAGTCCATCTTCTGGCGGTCTTCGCTGAAATCACTCAAACGGTCTTCGTCCGCATCATCTGACAGATTGATGACACTGTCGACAAAAATGCCTGTGCCGTTAGCGACGAGCAGTCCCGACACGTCATTGAATGTCGTATGGTGAAACGTGGCTGTCGTATTGTTGGCATAGACTGCCGTAATCGGTGTCCGCTTACCGTCGATCTTGAGATTGTTGACCGTCGAATTGTACATATCGAGCGAATATTTCTTTGGATCCATACCTTCTGTGTAATAGACGCCGTGAACAATATCATTACGCCCATACGGCAGCAGGTCAATCGTTACATTGTTCGACCGCTCCTTCAGCTCACCGTTCACACCCGCAGCGATGAAGTAGTTCTTCGCCCGCGTCTTGACGTTGTCGCTGTTCATGTAGACATTGCCGTAAGTGGATTCCACATGAAGCGTCGTTTCGTAGTCATTGAATACGGAGTTGGTAATATTGAACGTTGTATTCTGATCTTTCAGCCAGTTGTCTTCGTCCGCATCTTGAATAGTCCCGTTCTCAAACACAACGCCGATCCATCCCATATATTCCTTCGAGCGCTTAGACGTCTTGGCATTGGAAGTGACGTTGTCGATATTGACTATGGCGTCATCACGGTGGCCGCTCAAGTAGAATGCCATCCCGAAGCTGTCGGTAATATCATCGCCGCCGACATCATCAAGTGTGACGTCATGAATATCGACATTTCTATATTCCTGGGCAAATATCGTGTAGCCGCCGTACATATGCTCAAACGTCACATCGTGTACGGTCAGCTGCTTCGTATTCGTCACCGCAATCCCTTTCGTCATAGGAGTATTATAGAAATCACTTGAATCTTTCATTGTAAAATACAAGTCTTGAGGGTTGCGGCTGCCGTCGATAGTAATTCCTTCAATCTCCAGCTCAATCAGATTATCACTTGTCCCGTTCAACCGGAACGCATAGAATTCAGGCGGATTGATCATCGGATTTTTCGGACGGATGACAGCACCGTCTCCCTTTATATGAAGCCCTTTAATGTCAGATACTTCAATCGTCCGGCTCGTGTGATAAGTCCCTTTTGGAATGTGCAGTTCAATCGCTTCCTGCTGCGCCTGTTGGATCGCCTTCTCAAAGGCATCGGCATCATCTTTGCCGTCGTCCGGCTTGGCACCGAAATCGCCTACTGATATCGTCTTTGCATCTTTAATCGCAGGTGCGTCATTAGTGACGACGACTTGTTTCGGCGGCTCCTCTTTATTCCATATAGTCATCCACAGTACCCCCAGCACAGCTAATACTGCTAACGGTATCCACCACAACTTCTTGACAACTGTTTGATCAGTTTTCGCCATAAGCCCCTCCTTAAGTTATTTACATCATTCTAACACAATTTACCTCAAATCACAGATATCGCTATGCACGCAAAAAGTAATTTCAGTATAATGGCACTATACACTTTAAGGAGGCAATTATGAGCCCACATTATTTCTGGTTGAACTGCGGCTATAACCGCTTCAATCATGTCGAAGATTTGACCGGGCAGGTCTCTGTCTTTGATTCATCTGTTCATTTCAATCCGTCAGAAGGCTACACAGCATTCAAACGTGCACGGCTCGGGGATAAAGTGATCTTCTATCAAGTACAGAACAAGCTCGGTCTGCTCGGGGCAGGGACTGTCGTCAAATACGAAGAGCCTAGGCGCGGTAAGATTATCATCCATTTCCGCCTGGAAGAGACGCTGAACCCGGTCACGAAGGACTATTTAGCACGCAGCGAACAGCTGAAGACAACGCTGTCCCGAATGAAGGAGCAGCTGCTGAACCCGCTCAGTGAAGAAGACTATGAGCAGATTGTTGCTGTCGGCCGCGGAGAGGAGAAGATCAACCGCTACTTCTTGATGAAGGAGATGGAGCCTTTTGTCAAAGGAGAAGAGTATACAATCTTCGTCCGCACCGTGAACGGTATCGAGCGTAACGGCTTCAAGCATTATCAGGAGATGCAGCAGGGAGACCGCGTCATCATCTACCGGACAGCACCGGAGCGCGGTATATACGGTGTCGCCGAAGTGACGTCAGCCATGCAGAAACTACCGGTCATTCAAGGCCGCACCGATTCAACAGCAGTGATGATCAAGTATTTAGGAGATATCGACTACAAGACCATCTATGATCTGGACCGTGAGCCGATGCTCCGCGCCCAGCACTTCCTCGCTGACAACTGGAACGAATCCGTCACAGAACTGACCAAAGTGCAGTATGACGTCATGCTTGAGGCGGGTGACAAGGAAGAGGAACCGCTTAAGACAACGCCGTACTTGCACGAGCTGATCAAGCAGGCCAATCTGCCGAACCCTGACAGTTCAAAAGTATTCGTCACACCGAGCGGCCGTAAGCTGCCAGACAAAGCGCCCGCTGCTAAAGTCATCCATCTGTTTGTGACTGGCGACATGACCGATCCTTATGATATCGTCAAAAATTACTTGAAGTTAGCGGCAGACACGCCGTACTATATCGCTGACGACACATGGACAGCAGGCACATTGTACGGCCAGTACGTCGAAGAAGAGGTGACGACGTTCCATCCGGGCGTACTGACGAAGCACTTGAATAAGCAGGCGATCATCATTGAAGACATTGATCAGCTGGAGCCGGCAGTACTGAAGCCGCTCTTCCAGGCGGCTCGAGGGCATACTGTACACCTGCCGTTCCAACACGACGGCCGTCCGGCAACGCTCGGCAAGACAGATGCCACTTACACAGTTCACCCGGATTTCCGTATCATCGGTATGACCCGTCAGACGGCGGATGACATCCGACGGCATTATCCGGCCGATATGCATCCTCTGATCAAAGTGTACCAGTTCAAAAAATAAAATTCATAAACTATATTGTGTGAAATTGGATGCATATTGACTGTATGCTATACTTAAATGAATAATCCCTTCATAATCAAAATTATGAAGGGATTTTTGCAATGCTCTGAACAGAGAGCCCGCTGAGCTATACAAGATAGAAACATGCCAGGAAAGAGAGAGCCATAAAACGAATAGATGAACGACTCATACTGCTGCATCATTACTTATCCGATTGAGAGGTGTTTTTCTATTGAATGTCAAGCAAAATAGAGTTAAACTAAATAAAATATCAGAAAATTCAGATAAGAGAAGGTGAAGCAGTGCGGAAAAAAATGATACTGACTCTCTGTTATATGGCACTGATGACTCTGTTCCTTAATCCTGACATCAGTTTGGCAGGTCAGGTCAGCTACAACAGGCACATACTATCGTTTACAGAAAGTACTGGTAAGATTGATAGTAATGCCGTAGCGGCAGCATTATTGATTACCTTAATCGGTGGAATCTTTATTATCATCGAAAGAAAACGGGATGATAATTGAAGATTTAAGCCGGTAAGGTTTTTTTTTTGTAAAAATAGCGGTCAATCATTCAACAGATGAACATCATTGAAATGTTTTATTATATGCATATTGTATATAAAATATAATGAAAATTATTCACTATACGAATTATTTTTGAGAAATCGAACGGATTATATAGTAAAAATATTAACTATACGTTAAAATATATGTATAAAGAGTATAACTGTCTTGATTGTATAGACAGAAAGGAAGGATAAGAAGGAATGCCGTTGAAAAAGAGCTTAGAGACATCTATGAACTTCTACGAAGCGTTGGGAAGAGAATATCAATTACTCTATAATTTTACTGAAAAACATGAATTAAGTATACATGAATTTAAGTTATTGCTAGTAATTTATAAGAACAAATCGATTCAATTAAGATCGATTATTCAAAGTGAAATGATGAAGACGAATCAGATTAATAAAGCTGTTAAAAATTTATATGATAAGAAGTTGATACATAAAGAAAGAGTACCGCTTGACGAAAGAACAGTAGAGCTGTCAATCCGGGAAGATCAGATGGACTATGTATCGAAGCTGATTAAAAGTTTTGCAACAGTTGTTGAGAAGTTCCAGGACGAAGATAGCCAACAGGAAGACAGCCAAAACGAAGATAATCAATAAGCAACAGTAGAAAGAGCCTGCAGGAGCAGGCTCTTTTTTGTATAGACATAAAAAGTGAGAAAATACAACATTAATAATATATAAATTCCATACAAAAGTTTACTTATAAGTGTAGGCAGATGACATTTTTAATTGTAATATGATTATAGTATTATATAAATCATATCATTATTTGCATATTTTTAACACTATATATATAGAGAAATGATATTGTAAATATTTGATTAAGATTTACTATCATCTTACATAGGTATGGTATTTTTATGTATAATAAATAATGCACAATTAATTTAATTATTTAGGAGGAAGTATGGAAGAAGTCATTGATTTAAAGGAAGTGTTACACATCCTAAAAAAGAACTTCAAACTGATACTCGGTTTGATGATCACCTTCGCACTCATTGCAGGCCTCGTATCAACCTTACTAATGGACCCGGTCTACCAGTCAGAATCTCAAGTCATCGTCAATCAAAAGGGTAAAAATGCTGACGTCTACAACAACCCCGGACAAGTACAAACAAACTTACAGCTTATTAATACATACAGTCAGATGATTAACTCGAAAACGATACGTAAGCAGGTCGTTGACAATTTGGACCTTGATGTATCAGAGCAGTCACTGCAATCAAGAATTAGTGTGACGAGTGAAGCGGATTCACAGTTAATGAAAATTAACGTCACAGGAGAAAACAAGAAAGAAACAGCGGAAATCGCTAATGAGCTGGCGACTATCGCACAACAAGAAGTGAAGCGTGTGATGGATGTTGATAACTTATCGATCTTCTCAAAAGCAGATCCAGATGAAGCGACATCACCGATTAAGCCGAAACCGCTCATGAACGTAGTGATTGCAGCGTTGTTAGGTCTGATATTAGGAACAGCGATAGCGTTCTTAAGAGAGATGCTGGATAACCGCTTGAATACAGAAGAAAAAATCGAAAAATACTTAGATTTACCGACACTTGGTAAGATCTATACGATTGAGAAGTAGGTGACGTAATGTTTAAGAGGAAGAAAAGAGAAGCAATCAATGCGCTCGAAATCATTAATAGACCGAAATCGGTAATCTCAGAGCAGTTTAGAACGTTGAGAACAAATATTCAATTTACTTCAGCAGATGTGGATATTAAACGACTGTTGATTACATCGTCAGAACAGTCAGAAGGTAAATCAACCGTATCAGCTAACCTTGCTGCATCATTTGCCCAGGCCGGCCATCGAACATTACTGATAGATGGAGACATGCGTAAACCTACGCAGCATAAGATATTCGGTACATTGAATGTCAAAGGGTTATCGAACTTAATCGCAGGTCAAGTTGCTATGGATTCAGCAGTAACAGAGACAGCACAAGAAAACTTATACTTAATCACTGCAGGACCCGTACCACCGAATCCAGCTGAGCTGTTAGGGTCAGGAGCAATGGAACAATTGATGGATCAATTACAAGACATGTACGACATCATCATATTAGATACACCTCCTGTATTAGCAGTGGCGGATGCTAAAATACTTAGTCATTTAGTAGACGGAACGCTACTTGTCGTCAACTCTAAGAAAACACACCGAGAGAAAGTTGTCGATGCTAAAGCAGAGCTTGAGAAGAGTACGTCAAGAGTATTAGGTGTAGTCATCAATGATTTAGATAAGAAGGAAGACGGCGATTATTACTATTATTATGGTGAGAAGTAATAGGATTGAAAAATTAAATGAAGAGGTAATGAAGATGAAATTTGGGATTGTAGGTTGTGGTTTTATTGCTAACAAACATGCAGCGGCTATTGCAAATACCGATGGTGCTGAGTTAGTGGCTGTTTGCGATAAAGTTGAAAGTATGATGGAACCCTATGTAAACGATTATGGAGCAACACCATACATAGAATTAGAAGATATGTTGAAAGATGATTCAATTGATGTCATTTCTATTTGTACACCTTCAGGATTTCATGCTTCATTAGCAGTACAAATTGCTGAAGCAAAGAAACATATTATAGTAGAAAAACCTATTGCGATGAAACTCGAAGATGCAGAGTTAATCACAAATGCTGCCAAAGAAAATGGTGTAAAGCTGTCAGTTGTTCATCCTAATAGATTTAGACCGGTAGTAATGGAACTTAAGAAATTACTTGATGAAAACAAGTTAGGTAAGATTTCTCATGCAAACTGTATTGTTAACTGGAATCGCGGACAAGAATATTATGATCAAGCTGTTTGGAGAGGTACTAAAGAACATGACGGCGGCGTACTGATGAATCAAGCCATTCATAATTTAGATTTACTGCTTTGGTTCATTGGTGAACCTGAAGAAGTATTCAGCATGGAAGCTACGCGACTGAGAAACATAGAAGCTGAAGATGTATCGATGGGAATTGTACGTTTTAAAGATGGTGTGTTAGCGAATATTCAAGCAGCAACTACTGTGTATCCTAAAAACTTCGAAGAATCAATTACAATTTTCGGTGAAAAAGGTTCGGTTAAAATTGGTGGCTCGAATGCATTGTATTTTGAACATTTAATTTATGAAGGTATGGACGAAGAAAATACAGAACTAATAAAACAAAAAATAAAAGACGATCCGTGGGGGATCCCAGGTCATCAGAGAATCATCATGGATATGGTAGAAGCAGTTAATCATGACAAGGAAACAGCTGTTACCGGGGAAGAAGCTGCTAAAGGTCTTAAATTAGTTTTAAAAATGTATGAATCAGCAGAGAAAAATCAACCAATTAAATGGAATTCATAGGAGATGATTTAGCAATGCAAATAAAAGTAGACGAGAATCAAATGCAATCAGAAACATCTGTCACAGGTAGTAACCACTATAACGAGTTACTTCACAAGCTAGAAAATAAGACAGCAACAATCGGTGTACTGGGGCTAGGTTATGTTGGCTTGCCTCTTGCCGTTGAAAAAGCAAAAGCCGGCTACCAAGTCATCGGATTTGATGTTCAAGAAGAAAAAGTATCGAAAGTAAACGCTGGTGAAAACTATATAGGAGACGTTATCCCTGCGGATTTAAAAGAATTAGTTAGTGACGGAAAATTAAAAGCAACAACTGATTTCTCTAAAATTAGTGAAGTAGATGCAGTAGCTATTTGCGTGCCGACTCCACTTGACATTTATAAACAGCCGAATATGTCATATGTCAGACATAGTGCGCAGTCTATAGCTGATTACATAACTGAAGGAACTTTAGTAGTTCTAGAAAGTACAACATATCCAGGAACTACAGAAGAAATTATTAAGCCTGCAATTGAAAACAAAGGATTTATTGTAGGAGAAAATGTATTTATTGCCTACTCTCCTGAGCGTGTCGATCCAGGTAATAAGCATTTCAATACTAAGAACACACCAAAAGTTGTAGGTGGAATAACTGAAAACTGTACAAAAGTTGCAGCGACTCTATATAGAAGTGTTCTTGAAGGCGAGATTCATGAAGTATCATCTCCAGCAGTAGCTGAAATGGAGAAAATTCTTGAAAATACTTTCAGAAATATCAATATTGCTTTAGCAAATGAGATGGCAGTCTTATGTAACAAAATGGGCATAGATGTATGGGAAGTAATTGATGCAGCTGCAACAAAACCATATGGCTTTATGCCGTTTTATCCAGGCCCAGGATTAGGTGGCCACTGTATTCCAATTGATCCATGGTACTTAACATATAAAGCTAGAGAATTTAATTATCATACAAAGTTAATTGAAACTGCTGGTGAGATCAATGATAGTATGCCGGAGTTTGTAGTGGATAGAATAACAGCGTTATTAAATGAAAATAAAAAATCATTAAATGGTTCTAAAGTACTTGTATTAGGTGTAGCTTATAAAAAAGATATTGATGATTATAGGGAGAGTCCAATACTACCTATATTAGATTTGTTAGATAAATCTAATGCAAGTTGGGAAGTAGCTGATCCTTATATTTCTGAATTTAGACTAAATACAGAGATATACAAAACTATTGAGCTTACGAAAAAGAAAATCCAAGAAGCAGACATTGTTTTAATTGCTACAAATCACACTGATTTTGATTATAAACTTATTAACAATGAAAGCGATATTATTCTTGATACTAGAAATAGTTTTGAATTTAAGAATGACAAAAGAAATTATTATAAAATATAATGAAGAAAAATCCAATATTCACGTTACTAAAGGGCAATTTGATATCTCAGATTTTACCAATATTATTTTATCCAGTGATAACGAGAATGTTTTCATCACACGAATTTGGTATATATAGTACAATTTTAGCAATAATTTCTACAGTAACAGTCGGTACAATCTTAAAGTTAGATCAAGCTTTACCTATTGCTAAAGAAAATGAACGAGAGAGCTTAATAAGGATAGGATTTTTAATTAACACATTGGTATCTTTTATTATTTTGATAGTATTTCTAATAATAGTCCAGTTCCATGAAAGTGAAATACTTAATATACATATTATAATATGTATAAGCCTTTCAATATTAGTTAATGGTTTTAGTAATATGCTGATTGGTCTAAATGTAAGTCTGGGAAATTTTAGTATTAATGCTAGGTACCAAGTATATAGATCTATTAGTTTGACTGGATTACAATTATTGTTCGGTACAATAGGTTTTTTAAAGTTTGGTTTAATTTATGCATTTTTATTTTCACAAACCTTAACATTAATTTATTTAGTTATCATTTATAAAAATAGTTTAAGTAATGTTTTAAAATTAAATAATATTTTAGAAGATTATTATACTCTAAAATTAAAATACTTTGATTTTGTATGTTATCTTACACCTTCCTCTTTAATAAGAACATTTGGTACTAATTTACCGAGTATGTTATTTTCTGTTACATATGGAATTAGTTATTCAGGCTTGTATGGCTTGGTCACAAGAGCATTTATGACGCCTTTATACATGGTTAGTATTTCAATTGCACAACCTTTTATTAAGAATTTATCAGATGTACAAAATTCTTCAGAAGAAATAAAAAATAATGTTCTGAAAACTTTTAAACTTTTATCTTTAATCTCTATTCTTCCTATAAGTTTATATACCTTTAATATGGAATTTATTTTTACCACTTTATTTTCGGATGAATGGAAAAATGCTGGTAAACTTGCAATTTTTATTTTACCTTGGATAATAGTCAACTTTATATTAAGTCCGATATCACATGTTTACACGGTAACTAGAACACAAAATCAAAATTTATTATTTAATATATCAATGATTTTACTTGAAGTAATAATAATTTCATATTCTCAGCTTGTAGGTATCTCTTTTTTCAAAATGATAGCTATATTTGGTCTTACTAATCTCTTATTAGCTTTAGGACAATTATTGAATATATTTTATATCGTTAAATTAAAAAAAATATTTTTAATTACTCGTATAGTTATTCCATTATTCGCTGGTATTATAGTAAGTTATTCAATAAATGTTTTAACAGACGATCTGATCTCAATTATAGTTGTTACTTTAATAGTGGCATCATATTTTATTTTTATAAAAAACGAAATGATTAAATCTTTAAAGTAATAAATGAGAAATTAATTATGGTAAGGGAGGGTGAATTTAATCAATCTAATTAAAAACTTGTTAGTTACTTTTTTGTTAAAATTTATTTTTGATTTTATCTATCTAAATTATGTAAGTAAGTATTTTGTATATGATACATTTCGATTAGACTATAGTTTGAAAAACCACATAATTGGCTATTTTCTCTTGATTTTTTCGGTAGTTATAATCACTGAATTTGATAAGAGAGCAAAAAGCTTAAAAATATCCTTGTTTTTAATGTTTATTAGTTTAATCATTCCTTTAACAACAATAAGTGCATACGAGTCAATGAATATCTATTATCTGACTGCAATAATAATTAGCTTTAACTTAATAATATTATGTTTAATGATTTTTCCTGGATTTCATATTGTTTGGCCATCTAGAAATATATATTTACTTGGATTAGCATTTTTATCCCTTATATATTTTTACACTTATTCAATGTTAATATTCACGGGAGGATTTACAAGAATTAACTTCAATTTAGTTGATGTCTATGAAACTAGAGAACTATTAAGTGAAAATAGATTTTTTCTGTCGGGATATTTTATATCTTGGGTTGGATATAGTTTAAATCCAATTATGATAATTTTTTCTTTGTTTAAGAAACGTAAAGTTATGTTTTTAACTTTTTTAAGTTTACAAATATTATTATTCGGTATGACTAATTTTAAATCATTTCTATTTGCTGTTCCTTTATTGTTACTTATATATATATTTTCAAAATTAAAATTTCAATATACTTACTTAGTTTTAGCCATAAGTCTCATGCTAATAATCGTATATATACACTATATAATAACAAAAGATATTTTAATGAGTTCTATTTTAATTAGAAGACAATTTTTTATGCCAGCACATCTTCATTTTCTTTATAATGAATTTTTTACCAATCATGAATTTATCAACTTATCTGACTCTATTTTTAACATGTTTATACATTACCCCTATAAAGACACAGTTACTAACGTAATATCTTTTTATTATTGGGGGAGAAAATTTAGTGTTAATGTCGGGTTCTTTGGAAACGCCTATTATAATTTTGGTTATATAGGAATTGCAATTTTTAGTGTTCTTTTATTTTTCATACTTAATTTAATCAAAAGTATAGAAAATAGGGTTCCAGCTCATCTTATAGGATCAATTATATTATTGCCGTTTTTTGCTTTAATAAATTCTGGTTTATTAACAACACTCTTTACGCATTCATTGTTAATCACAATCATATGTCTTTGGTTACTTGGATATAATTTCTATGAAGAAAAGGAGAATGTATAGTTGAAAATATGTCACGTTACATCAGTCCATAAGTTAAATGACATTAGAATATATTTAAAAGAATGTAGAAGTCTCGCTAAAAAATATGATGTAACCTTATTGTGTAATGATACACAAAACAGTTTGCTAGAAGATTCAAATATAAATATTGTTAACTTAAATTTTGTAGTTTCAAATAGAATTGAACGTTTTTACAAACTTAACCTTATGCTTTATAAAGAGGCTTTAAAGATAAATGCAGATATTTATCATTTGCATGATCCGGAGTTGTTAGTTTTAGCGCACCTATTAAAAAGAAAAGGTAAAAAAGTTATTTTTGATTCTCATGAAGAAACTGCGAAACAAATTCTTTCTAAAACTTATATACCTTTAAAATTAAGAAAAATAATATCTAAATTATATAGAGGTTTTGAAATTTTCACTGTAAAGAAAATTGATGGAGTTATTGCGGCAACACCTACTATAAAATTATCATTTATACGACATAATAATTTAGTAACGGATGTTAATAATTATCCCATATTAGATGAATTCCAATCTATAAGTAGCTCTTTTGAAAACAAAAAAAATCAGATTATATATATAGGAGGATTAAGTAATGAACGTGGTTTATTAACTATGATAGAGATAGCTAATAGGATGCCAAACATCAAATTAGTACTTTGTGGAAATTTTGTTTCTAAAAATGAAGAAAAAATTGCTATGAATAATATAATTAATAAAAATATACAATATTTAGGGTATTTAAATAGGGACCAAATAAAAGAAGTTCTACAAGATTCTAAGATTGGCTTAGTTTTATTAGAAAGAAACCCAAGATATATTAACAGTTTACCCATTAAAATGTTTGAATATATGGCAGCAAATATTCCTATGGTAGTATCGAATTTCAAACTTTGGGAGACTATTATAAATGAATCTAATGCAGGAATATGTGTAGATGAAAGAAATATCAATGAAATTGTTGATGCAATTAGTACTTTGATTTCATCAGATAATTTAATGAAGAAACTTGGGGATTCAGGACGAAAATATGTCAATGAAAAATATAACTGGGAAAATGAAGAAGTTAAATTGTTTGATATTTATGAAAAGGTGGAGAAACTATAATGAAAGTACAAATGTTAGATCTAGGAGAACAATATCAGGGAATTAAAAATGAAGTTTTAACAAAGTTAGACGAAGTAATGTCATCGTCAAGTTTTATTTTGGGACAAAATGTTAAGAAACTCGAAGAAGATATTGCTAAAGCAAGTAACTGTGCTACTGGTATTGGTGTTGGGAATGGCTCTGATGCCATTCATATTGCACTTCAAGCTGCTGGTGTAGGTGCAGGGGACGAGGTGATCACTACGCCATTTACTTTCTTCGCAACTGGCGGAGCGATTGCGCGTGCTAATGCTAAGCCTGTCTATGTAGATATTGACCCTGAAACATTTAATATTGATCCTTCAAAAATTGAAGCGGCTATTACTGAAAAGACTAAAGCTATTATTCCTGTTCACCTGTATGGTCAAATGGCTGATATGGAAGCGATTATGGCAATTGCTAAGAAACATAATCTTGTAGTGGTTGAAGATGCAGCACAGGCTATTGGCGCTTCAGCGAATGGCAAACAAGTTGGAGAATTAAGCGATGCAGCTACTTATTCATTCTTCCCTACTAAGAATTTAGGCGCGTATGGTGACGGAGGGATGATCGTCACTAACAATACTGATTTAGGTGAAGCGGCTAAAGTGATCCGTGTTCATGGTTCTAAACCGAAATATTATCACCATGTCTTAGGTTATAACAGTCGTTTAGACGAACTTCAAGCTGCTGTGCTTAACGTGAAATTCCCTCATTTAAATGAATATAGTGAAGCTCGCCGTGAAAGAGCTAAGTTCTATACAGAACAACTTAACGATAAAGTATCAGAGTTTGTTAAAACACCTGTTGAACGTGAGAATTATCATCATGTGTATCACCAATACACTTTAAGAGTAGAACGTCGTGATGAGTTACAGGCTTTCTTGAAAGAAAATGATATTGCTTCAATGATTTATTACCCAATGCCGTTACATCTACAGCCTGTATTTGCTGATTTAGGATATAAAGAAGGCGACTTCCCAGAAACTGAAAAAGCTACTAAAGAAGCTATCTCACTGCCAATGTGGCCGGAACTCAAAAGAGAACAACAAGAATATGTAATTGAAAAAATTATTGAGTTTTATAACAAATAATTGAGCCAGTCTTTTGACTGGTTTATTTTTAGGAGGATATTGAATGGCTATTACAATGGGTGAAAATGTAGTTATTAAAGAGAATGTAAGCTTCGGTGAAAATGTTATTTTAGGAAATAACGTAATTATTTATGAAGGTACTACAATTGGTTCAAATGTAATCATTATGGATAACGCTGTTATAGGTAAATCACCAGCCAGAGCTAAAGCGTCCATTCTTCCGGAAATTAAAGAGCTTCCACCCTGCAAAATTGGTTCTGGAGTAACTATTGGAACATCTGCAATTATTTATGTTAATGCTGAGTTGGCAGATGATGTTTTTGTAGCTGACTTAGCTACAGTTAGAGAGAGAGTTTCAGTAGGTGAGGGTACCATTGTTGGCAGAGGAGTTGCAATAGAGAATGATTGTACAGTAGGTAAGAAGTGTAAACTTGAAACTAACTGTTATATTACTGCATATTCGACAATTGAAGATTATGTATTCATCGCACCTTACGTTGTTACTACAAATGATAATTATCTTGCAAGAGATAAAGAAAGATATAATCACTTCAAAGGAGTTACTGTAAAAACCGGCGGAAGAATAGGTGCAAACGCAACGATTCTACCTGGTAAGATTATTCATGAAGATGGAACAGTAGCAGCTGGAAGTGTTGTTTCAAGAGATGTTCAACAAGAATCTTTAGTAGTAGGAACTCCGGCAAAAGAAATCCGTAAAGTTCCTGAAAATCAATTGTTAAGAAATCAGGAGTAGTTGTTGTATGAATATTTGGATCTTAAACCATTATGCCACCAGTCCTGATTCCATAGGAATATCGAGACATTACGATCTATCAAAATATTTAACTTCTCAAGGTCATAAGGTTACTATATTTGCTTCTTCATTTAATCATCAGACTAGGAAAGAAGAGCATATAGTTGATGAACCTTTAAAGGTTAAAACACAAGATTATGATGGAGTTACATTCAATTGGATAAAAACAAGAGCTTATTCTAAAAATGATATCAATAGAGTATTTAATATAGTGGATTATTCATTGAAACTTTTTAAGTTATTAAAGAAAACAAATGAGAGTGAAAGACCAGATTTAATTATCGGCTCATTGATGCATCCATTAGCGCCACTTATAGGATTATATTTTTCGAAAAAGTGGAATAATAAATTTTATTTTGAAGAAAGAGATTTATGGCCACAGTCTTTAGTTGATCTAGGTAAAGTAAAACAAAACAGTATTATAGTTAAAGCATTAGGGAAAGTAGAACTTCTATTATACAAAAAAAGTGATAAACTAATTTTCTTATTTGATAAAGCTTACTTATACGCAAATAAGAAAAATGTTACTAATGACAAAATTATTTATTTGCCTAATGGTGTGGATCTGAAAAGAATTGAAAATAATAAAAGAAATCAATTTTCTTTAGAATTAGAAGAATATTTTGAACATAATAAAAATAAAATCATTGGTGTTTATGCAGGAGCGCATAGTTTGGCTAACGATTTAGATAGTTTGGTCACTGCTATAAAAGGAGTAAACGACTCAAGGTACAAATTTATCTTCTTAGGTGACGGTCCAGAGAAAGAAAGACTTATTAATAGAGTTGATAAAGAAAAAATAACTAATCTTACTTTTTTTGATGCGATTCCTAAAAACCAGCTTCATGCTGTCCTGACCAAATGTCACTTTGGTTTGATCAAATTCAAAGATTTAGAAGTATATAAATGGGGAGTAAGCCCAAATAAGATATATGACTATATGGGATCATCACTTCCAGTAATAATGGGATTGAACGATGAAAATCATATTATAAATCGAACTGATAGTGGTGTGGTGATAACTGAACGCTTTGAAGAGCAACTTTCTTCAGTACTATCTATTTTAAACGAAAATGATTTTTATAATATGGGTTCTAATGCATATAACCTCGTTGAAAAAGAATTTTCATGGGAAGTTTTGAGTAAAAAACTTATTGATGAGTTTAAATAATTTTTTTGTTTTAGAAATGGCATTAATAATGAATTTAAGAAATATGAATAGATGAAAAGAGGAGTGTCTAAATGCTTAAAAGAGGCTTTGATTTAACTTTTTCATTAATTGGTTTAGCATCAACTGCACCAATTTTAATAGTAACAGCTATTGCTATTAAGATGGATTCGAAAGGACCAATTTTATTTAAACAACAACGGCCGACCATAGATAACGAACTGTTCAATATGTATAAGTTTAGATCGATGGCTGTGGATACACCTAATGTTGAAACCGCCAAATTAGGTGATGGTGTATCTTATATCACTAAAGTAGGGAAATTTATTAGAAAAACATCGATAGATGAACTCCCTCAGCTTATAAATGTTCTTAAAGGCGAAATGTCTATAGTAGGGCCTAGACCTGCTCTTTATAATCAATATGAGTTAATCGAAAAAAGAACCGCTGTTAATGTTCATACAGTTAAACCTGGAATTACTGGCTACGCGCAAGTTATGGGGCGTGATGAACTTAATGATGACGAAAAAGTTGCTTTTGATAAATATTATGTTGAAAATCAAAGTTTCATATTAGATATATGGATTATTTGGAAAACATTTACGAACGTAATTACTTCTAAAGGCGTTAGCCATTAACTGAAGATGGAGTCTGACATATGAATATAATTATTGTTGGTCGTGGAGGTTTCTCCTATGTCGTCGAAGAAGAATTGAGAAAGCTCGGTAACTACAAAGTCATTGGCTATATGGATTCTTGCTATCAAGTAAGCCAGAAAATAAATGATATCTATTATTTAAAGATGTTTGATACAGCTTTTGTGAAAGAAGAAGTGAGCTACCATATAGCTATAGGAAATAATAGTGTCCGTAAAGACATATACTATCATAACTGCTTTGAAGACAAGCAGTTCATTAGTATCGTATCAAGTAATGCCTGGGTGAGTGAAAGTGTGGAGCTAGGTGAAGGATCGTTTATTGGTCCGGGAGCCATTGTGAATGCTAATACATATATAGGTAAACATACTATTATAAATACTAACGCTACAGTAGAGCATAATTGTAATATCGGTGACTTCTGTTTAATTAATACGTCTAGTATTTTGTACAGTAATATAAACTTAATCGACGAAACTACTATTAAAGTTGGAGAAGTACTTGTTAAAAAACAGCCTTCTTAAGTAAAAAAAGGATTACAGCTTGGAAGCTGTAATCCTTTTTTTATTCAAACCCTTTCCAATGCTTCACTTGATGCTCAAATGTATCATCATC
>CABFOL010000779.1_pt1 | contig 12943 bp, 16 predicted proteins | sample 3521961 | NCBI WGS metagenome assembly CABFOL01 (sample SAMEA5312453, study PRJEB27640) | indoor metagenome | biome: indoor environment; feature: uncontrolled; material: polymer tiles stone | place: Germany | collected 2014-07-07
CCCTTTTCAACCACTCACGTGTTTGAAAGGATTTATATAATTTTTCACTACTTAGACTAGCATTGAAGTTTCACAACTCGCCCTGCTTCGTGTTCAACTAGAAAAAGTAACGCAAGGGATCACTACGTTCGACAAGTCGCCCTTGCATTATTTTTCGGTCAATGCTCTTTCTAATCCGTAAAAATTAAATACATAAATCCAACAAACACAAGTTCGTGTAGTTGAAAAAAAGGAGAGATTAATATGAATAAAATATCGGTATCGGATTTTATGATGTGGGTAGCAGTAGTTTTATTAATTATCTATGTTTTATACGTGAATTTAGACACTGATAGTAAAGCTGTAAACTTTGTAGATGAGTACCCTTTAATCTCGCAAAACTAATTAAATAAAGGAGAATTAATCATGAAAACGTATGAAATTATTTCTACTGATTTTAAAGGTAATGAAAGAATTATTTCTTCATCAGAATATCTTCATAGCTTATTAGAAACATACTTACTGCAATACATTGATGAGGAATATACAAACACCCCAACTCTTGAATTATTAGAAGATGAATATTTTGAGAATGTAGTAGAATTCAAAAATCTTTTAAATGAAACACTAAATTCTTTACTGCATGATACATTTGATTTTTCTATTATTAAGCAAAAATTTGCTGATTGTGGGATGAATAATAATCAATATAACAAAGTTGAAATTAGAGAAAATTTTATTAAAGGATGGGATGAATAATGGGATTAGATATATATATTTTAGATGAATACAGAGATGGATTTGCCTACCTAAGAAAGTTCAATGCTTTACACGGTTATTTTGATAAAAAATATAAGTTGGGTAATCCTGGTCACGTACAATTAGATAATGAAACCGTTAATGATATTTGTAATAGATTAGCAAGTATTATTGAAAACTTTGATAAGGCAGAAGAATTATTACCAGTATATTATGGTCCATTTTTCGGGAGTTATGAATATGATGATATGTATTTATATAAAGCTAAGGAAGCATTGAAAGTATTTGAAAGATTAAAGGCAATGGATATGAATACAAACATTCACTACTATGCTTGTGATTACTAATAAGTATAGTGCATAGATTATATACTATGCACTATACTTTATACATTATATAAGTGCATGAAGGAAAGTTTAATAACTAAACTATTAACTGCATTGAAACAATCTCACATAGATCGCGTTCGATTGTTTGATTGAACAATCCAAAGTGCATGGAACAAACACTCCGTGAACTTCGTGTTTGTAAATTGTGTGACTTTATCATTATTCAACCTAGCAGAGCAGTTGTCACAACTCGCAATGCTTCGTGTTCAACTAGGTTAGAAAATAAAGGTACGCTTCGCTTTATTCCTTGATTTTCTCCCCTGCCCTGCTCCTGTTGAAAACGAACTCAAAATCCACACAATTATTCGTTTGAAAAACCGAATTTTGAAAAATTCGGTTATTTAAGGCATTGAAGCAATCTCGCATTATCCCACTCGATTGCTATTGATATTTCCAACACGTACGTGTTCATTAAATTCATATTATTTTTACTACTTAGATTAGCATTGAAGTTATCACAACTCGCTCTGCTTCGTGTTCAACTAGCAAAAAAATACAAGGCATCACTACGTTCGACAAGTCGTCCTTGTATTTTTTTGCCATTCAATGCAATTTCTAAGATGTAAAAATAAAATATATAAATTCAAAACACAAGTTCGTGTAGTTGAAAAAAGGTTTTAAACAACCTGATAAATTAGGAGGAACATAAAATGGCAAAAATAAGCATGAAGAATCTAAGAAAAGAAATTCCAATGAGTAGTATTCCAGGAAAAATAGTTCGAGCAAAAGAGATCGTTTTCTCATATTTGATGGTCGTCCTTGAAGGTGATGAATATATGGTTTGTACTTATGAAAAAGGCAACGGATATACACACGCTAGTCGATCAGTACCTTATGCAACATTAAGTGAAGCTCTAATAGAATATCAAATGAAAGAATTAGAATTAAGGGGCTGGTAAAAATGAATCGTAATATCATATTAAAAGATAACTTAACAAAGTTATTAGCTAAATTTGAAATTAATCAGAAACAGTTAGCTCATGAAATTGGAATCAGTGAAATGAGTATATCGAATTGGTTGAATGGAAGATCATATCCAAATACCCCTTCTCTGATTAAGATAGCTGATTATTTTGGGGTAGCATTAGATAGTCTTACGCAACAGTCAGATACACCTGATTATGAGTTACAAAGCATACTCTCTGTTCTCTCCCCTACCGAAAAAAGAAAGGTAATAAATTTTGTAAAAAACTGCCTGTAATATAACTATTGTTATATTATTGTGCTGTAAATCGTAAGAAAAATATAATTCTAGTTATATTAAAGGGGGTTAACAAAATGAATAGATTTTTATTATTGATAGTTGTTGTACTCGCTACTTTAGCATTTGTATTTCAAGGACTTCCAGGATTAGGAACCATAATATTTTTTGCAGTCTGTCTAATGATTGCACCCGTAGTAATACAACTACTTGCTGGATTAATCGTTTTCTTATTTCAAATATTCTTTGGTATCACATTGTTATTCTTAATACCAATTGTATTTGTAATATTAATCGTTAATATATTTTCATAATATTGAACTTTATCAGCATATATTGTATAGAATATACTTTATATTTTATATGCTATGCACTATGCATTATGCAATATACATGATATAATATAGAAAAGGAGTGATATGAATGGATGATAAAAACGGAAAGATTATTAGTATTAATAACTTTAAGGGTGGAGTAAGTAAAACATCTACAGCATGTCTAATGGCTTATGTCTTATCAGAAAAAAAGGAGAAGAAAGTGCTAGTAGTAGATTTAGATCCACAGGCTGATGCAACAGAGCTACTTGTAAGAACTTTCAAACCTGAATTACTGCAAGAAGATAATTATTTAGAGCAACGCTCTATTTATAAAGGAATCACCCAAACGAATAGAAAAGAATGTACAATAAATCTAAGTGATAATCTTGATATTATTCCATCTGATTTTAACCTGGTAGGATTACCTTTGGAATTAGTTCCATTAGATAGCTATAAAAAGGTTAAAGTCTTATCAATGTTTCTTGATGGTGTTAGAGATGAATATGATATTGTTATCATTGATACTCCACCTACAATTAGTGATTTTAGCAATAATGCAATATACGCTTGCGATTATTCATTAATTGTTATGCAGACACATAGAAGATCGTTTAGAGCTGTTGATAAATTCACAGAACACTTAGTACGCTTTAAAAAGACCTATAAAAATAATTTTGATATTCTTGGTATTATACCTGTTATGTTCAGTAAACAGACAAAAACAGATATGACAACATTAAAGGATGCAACTGATACTTATAATGAACATGTATTCAATCATATTGTTAAACAGATGGAACGTGTTAAGTATTGGGATGAATATGGTATTACAGAAGAAGATCATTGGGATAAGAAAACATTAAAAGAATATGAAGCACTGACAGACGAGTTTTTAGATCGTCTTGAAAAGATGGAGGGATAATATGGGATTATTAGATGATTTAGAAAAACGAAAAGACCTGAAAAGAGAAAATCCATTAGCAAACTTAAATATTGAGAAAGAAAAACTGGATTATACATCAATTCGTGTTACTGGTGATACACATGCTAAACTTATCGGATTATATAATGTCTATCTCAATCAGAAAAGTAAGACATTAATTGTTGATGAAGCTATTGATATGTTAATCAGTAAATTATCAGGAGAAGATAAAGAAGTATTTGAAAAGTCTTATGAGGCAACACTTCAACAGAAAATAGATATTGCTCGTAGAAAAGGTAAATATTAATATAGAATATAATGCATAGTGCATAACATATAGTTTATATACTATGTGCTATGCACTTTTAAATTTTGAATTTACTTTTAAATTCTATTGGTGTATGGTAAATATAAGTTAAAAATTGAATAGCTATACGACTAATGAAAAAACTTTCTATCTTCATTTGCATCTGTTTGAGCCTGGGAAACTCAAAGGGATTCAATTATTTATCTGGTAAATAAATAAGAGCAAATGAAAAAGCAGATGACGGGAATCATCTGCTTTAACGGTAAGTTTTTGATCATGAGTTTTTTAAACACCCGAATATAATACAAAAACATTTTTTATATAAATTTTTATGTTACTACCATTATATATTCGGATGATTTAAAAAACAAGATGTAAGCACAAATTTATGCATATATTTTATGTATAAGTATATACTTTTTTAAAGATACTGAACTGATAATGGTTTTTAAACGCTATCATTGTAATCTTTTTTAAAGTTATATATTATTTTTGAGCTACCATTCTTTCTGTTTACAGATATTGATCAATAGTTAGTCATTGAATCAATCATCTAACAGAAAGGATAGGTAGCTTTTTATGTACAAAAATATTGATATTGTTTCTTTATACGATAGTATTTTGAAGTCTGGATTACGTTTTGAACGATATAAAAACTCTAAGTTTGTAAGTAAAAATAAAGTAAACATTAAATATAAAACGGGTAAAATCGCAGGAACATTTTCTAAAGAAGCGTTAATTGATACGGATTATACGATCTTTGGTTCGGTTGAGGCGTTAGTGGATTCTCATAAAGAACTAACGCATTTTACGCCTAATGTCTATAAGACACTTGCAAGATCTAAAGAGGGTAAGGTTTTTGGTCATTCAGAAGATAACCTTAAACAGATAAATACGTTCGTTGTTGACTTTGATGGTTTAGATAAAAAGGCAATCACAATAACTGATATCGTATTATGTGGGAAGGATGCAGGACTTATTCCAACTACAATCCTAGACACGCCAAAGGGTTACCAGGCTTATTTTACATTGAAAACTCCTGTGTTTGTAAAAAAGGGACATAGCCATAAAGTGAGTGGATCTGTAACAATCGCAAAGAGAATCAGTCAGAACATCAGAGAGTTCTTTAATAAATCAATTCCAGGTGTGGATTTTAGTTGCAATCATTTCGGCTTCTTTAGATGTCCGACAGAAGCAAATATTTTATATCATAACGATAAATATATGTATGATTTTACTGATTTAATCACGTTTTCAAAAGATTTTGAAGGTGTAGATATCTTAAAGCAAGTAGAAAAAGATAAATCTGTAAAAGTAGTAAAACAGCTAAAGAATATTCATGAGCTATGGTTTCATAAGCTCTATGCAACTAGACATATTGAGGGTTCAGGAGGCAATATCGGGCGTGATAATGCTATTTTTACTATGGCTTTACATATGTATTCTTGTCATATGCCAATCTCTAAGACCATTGATATGATGAGAAAGTTTAATGAGAACCTGCACAACCCATTACAGGATAGCGATGTGCTACAAAAAGTAAAAAGTGCTTATTCAGGCAATTACAAAGGTGCAACAAAGTTTTATATTACAGAGTTGGTTTATACATGGTGTGAACTGACAAGCGAAGAAAAGAATAAATTATTTTTCAGAAATCATGCTAAGAAACGTGAGGATCGTGTACGTAGTCATTACAGTGAACGTGTAACTGATTTAATCACTTATATTGGACAAAATGCTAAGAATGGCGTAGTTGAGATGTCAGGAACTGCATTTAGAGAAGCAATCAACATGCCTAAATCAACACTCTATGACGTATTGAACAATAACGATACGTTTATTTGGAGTGCCTCAAAAGGACGTTATGCAATTATAAAAGTAACAACAAAAAGCATATTTTTTGAATTTATCAGACAGCAGGTTAAACAAACTAAAGCATTACGAATTGCTTTCAGAATGTATTTAAAAGAAATAGTCGGTAGCATCAACGAAAGCTCAATAAATCAACTATACAGTGAGTATTTAGAAGTCGGTGAGATACTTACAATCAAGGACAGAAGAACCGAAATAACACAAAATATAAGCTGATTTTTAATAGTCCGAACTCCCTTACATTTATTTATATATGATTATGGTTTACAGAATAATACTTGCTTAAAATATAATATCCATGTATACTTAAACACGAACATATGTTCTGTTTATTGCAATAGATTTATTGATTAAAATTAATTATTAAATCATAAATAAGAAATTGATCGGGTATAAAAAATATGAGATTTCTCATATTTTGTAATTTAACTTGTAATATTCTCTTTTTATGATAATAATTAATATACACCCATTGATAATTGAATTAATGGATGTGCAGAAATATTTTTTATCATGATAGATTTTAGATGTGTACATACATTGTAATAAGTGGTATAATATAATAAATAATTGATATTTATATTATTCTTACTATATTTACTGGAGGTAGTTACATATGAAAAAAACAAATGGGTTAAGTAAAGTACTTGTAACACTTATTGCAGGTTCATTTATCTTAACTGGGTGTGGTAAGAGTGAAGGTGTAGATGTTCTGAAAGGTAAGACATTTGAGGCAACTCAGAATGGAGATAATGAGTATTTACTTACGTTCAGAGATGATGGAACATTACAAGTAAAAGAAAATGGTAACCTGGGTAGAACGGATCAAGGTGAATATAAAGTATCAGAAAAGAAAGATAAAAAAGGATATTATAAAGTGACCTTTGATAAGTTAGATCAAAATGCTGGATATGTTGATGAAACACCAGAAGCAGGATATTGGTATTTAGATAAAGACAAAGAGAATAATCCTATGCTAAGGAATGTTGAAATGGATTGTTCAGAGGTTAATTATTTCAAATCTGGTAAGGATAGAGGAAAATGTTATCCCTATGTACCTTCTAAAGAAAAAGAGAAGAAAAGAGATACTGAGATTGAGGATTCAGGTGTAGTCTATCTAAAAGAAAAGTAATAATACGAAAAAAGTAACAATTGATTTATTAGGAAATATAATATATATTGGTAATCAAGAACAGTACGTTGAACTTTGACAATTAAAAAAGGGGACCAGATATAAAGTGCTTGCAACACTTTATATCCTGATCACCAATAACTATTTGCGGTAGTCATTGGCTTATCCCCTCGTAAAACCTGTGTTATATAGGTATTAGCTTGCACCTAATACTATATATACACAGTATCTAAATCATAAACTATTTAGTAAGTTTATTCAATGTGTTTTGACGCGATAAGTATGTATTTCTAACGAAAATATGTACAAATGTCAAATTATTGAATATTTTGTGTGTAGTTACCTTCTGTCTAAATAGTAATTAGTGAATATAGATATTTTATGAGGAATGAGGATCTGTCGATGCTATTTTTAATAGTATTGGTGGGTCCTCTTTTTTAATTGTCAAAGCAACGGGAATTCCCACTGTTTGATAATTATATTTCTGCCTCATAAAATATTTAAGGATGTGGAAATGATGAAACTAGCAAATTTTAATCCCAAAACCCACACAACATTCTATGATAACCATAGAATAATCAGTATTTCAGACATCACCAAGAATGGCTGGTATTTTAAAACATTTACTGGTGAAGAATATGTCTATATTGGTAATGACTTAGTGTTAAGAGTATTTAAGACACCTTCAAGTCAAATTAAGAATCATCCCGTTCCTAAACCATTAGCTGAAATATTGAGTTATGTAAAGCATATTAGAAATAGAGAAACCCAATTAATTTATGGTCGTAAATATCCTGGCCAGCAGTTACGTAAAATATCAATACAAAAAAAGAATCGTAAATCGTCATAATATCCAAAATCAATTCTAGTAGATTGATTTGTGAATACATTCAATTGTTTTCACAATACTGTACATTGACAACTGAATAACATGTACGTGTGTTTATCTCTTAACTCCTGGAGATAATGAACAGTGTTTTCTGTGACATAAGAGCTAAGGCTATGGTAGGAGAGGTCTCAAAACATATTGCTATTTATCAATAGTAGTTATCAGTTATCTATAAACTGTTTATTCAACTGTATAATATGCCACGATCCTAAAATTTAGAATTCATTAATTTCATTCAAAAGGGGAGCAAATCTAGTATTATGCAATGACAAAGAATAATCTTTCGAGCATGATTTATATAGTTAAGGTTCAGGATTCAAAGCCAAAAATCCAGATCAGACCTAAATTAAAATAAAAACTTAAAAGAACATAAATATGTGTTTGCAAATCAATCTACTAGATACTTAAAACTTAATGAAATATACAATCTTTATTACTATCAAGAAGGGATTGAGGAATTTGAAAGAAAAAAATTATTATACTAATGAAATAGAAGAAGCTATCAAAATACTCATGAAAAGATTTGATAATTTGTATCTACTTGAAGAACGAACAGGTATACCAATTGAAATACTTGTAGAATTGAAAGAGGAAAAAATGACTCTTGATAATATTTCAACTGAAGTAGCATTGGAGCTTTACTATATAGCAGTTGAATGTGGTTGTAATGAATCACAAACAAAAAATCAAGTTCTTAATAAAAAGAATTATGGTGCTTTACCAACAACATTTATGATTACAAGTGATTATTTAATCATGTATAACAATCTTGAAGAATTAAAATTGACAATTGAAAATAATGACTTTAACGAAACATTTGTAGACATGATCAATAAATATTTAGAGGAACCTGCTAACGATAGAGGTTCTATTTTAATACAAAAAGATGGACGAATACTAGATTTTACTGATTTTAATGTGTTTATTGAGAGTGGACGAAGTTCACCAGAAACAAATAAGGCATACCTATTTTTAAGAGGTTTATCTAAATTGTCTGATTTATCAATTCTTACAAAATTGTTAATGTATAAGACACTAATATATGATTTTAAACGAGATAAATTAATGAATAAAGATAGTGAGAAGGTGGTTAAAGTATGATGATTATTATTGTTTTGCTGAGTTTAGCCTGTACCGTTCTTCTGTATTATAATTACCGTCTACTCAATGAAGTAGAAACGATGAAGTATAATCTGATTAGAGCAAATAAAGCAGTTTCAAAAGCTGTTGAACAAGGTTATAAAGTATATTAAGTGGGGTGATTTAATGACTGATAAAATCAATCTTTTGTTTAAATCCTCAGATATTAAGAAACTGTCTGACAAAGATCGTAATCTATTATTAGTAATACATTTAAATAATGGTACATGTATTCATGAAATTTTAAATGAAAATGATGCAGAAGAAGTAATAGATACAATATTTTTTATGTCGGATAAAACTTTAATGAGGATCCAAAAAAGTAATGGTGAAAACCATGTTGTAAAAGTAGGATGTGTCGTTTCAGCAAAAACAATACCTGTAAGAAATATAGTTGATGTTAATAAGTATTTAGAGTACGAAATGGATATAAGTAGTTAAAAGCATTATAAAATTCTATATAAAGATGTTTTATTAAACTAATGAAAAATACATGTAATCATCACTAATTAAATATTTAATCCCACTAAACCCCAATTACGAGTTTATCTGTAATTGGGGTTTTTATTTTGAAAGGAGTAATTACAAATGATTTATTTACTTATTTTAATTGTATTAATAGCATTGATAATTACTGCAATTGCTGAAATTAAGATTTCACCAGATAAACGTAATTTATCAGAACTAAGAAAGGTATGGTCAAGATGGCATCAAAGGGGACATATAAGCTAAGTCAACAGGAAATAGAAAAAAGATTTGATGATGTATGTATGAAAAAAAGATTAGATTCTGAACGTCCATTGAAACTAGTTATATGGAATAGATTTGAAATACTTCACGTTGGTACAAGAACTAGAAAGGATTTAGACGTGGTGGTATCACAAATTAACAATAAACATAGAGTAGGTAGAAGTACTTATGCTAATCATTTATGGAATAAACCACTATTCAAAAACTGATTTTGAAATTTAAGACTACTTAAATAGTAGTCTTTTTTCTTTAGAAAGGAGCTGATAACTGTGAGGACCCCTCGTTCACCAACATATTTTATTGAATAGTTAAAAGTCCATAGAGTTAATATTTGAAAATAGGAGATCTTTATATGAAAAAAAATTATGTTAGCAAATTATTGCTTTCACTTACTGCAACTACAGTAATTGCAAGTACACAGTTGCCTTTTAATGTTTTAAGCACTAATTCATTACAAGAAAATATCGCAAAGGCCGTTGAAACTGGTAGTGGAACTATTTCAGGACAAGCCTGGTTAGAAAATGGAGCAAAGGATCAATTTGAAAGTAATAGTTTTCAGCGTGGTACAGACTTATTAATCATGGGTCTATCTGTTGAACTTAAAGATGGTAATAAAGGGGTTACAATAACAACACAGAATACAGATGGTCAAGGTAGATATGCTTTTACTGGGTTACCTGATGGAAAATATTTAGTATCATTCCATAATCCACTAATTTGGTCACCAGTAATCGCAAATTTTACTGGAACAAATGGAACAAATGATTCAGATGGACCTACAGATGTACGAATCGAAATTTTAAACGGTCAAATTACTGACGGTGAAACAATTGATCAAGGCTTTTACAATGGGTCAGGAGCAGCCACAAATGATGGAAAAGCACCTGTATTAAATGACGTTACTGATATAACAGGAACAGTAAATCAACCGATTCCAGCAGTACCAGTAATTTCGACAGATAATACATTGACGACTGTAAAAGTAGATGGTTTACCTCCTGGAATGACATTTACACCTGGAACAAATCAAACTACAACACCTGATGGTGAAATCCAAGTTACTGGTGAAATTGCTGGTGTACCAACACAAATCGGAACATTCCCAGTAACAGTGACTTCAACTGATATTTATGGAAATCAGTCTACAGATACATTTAATGTAGTTGTAAAAGATATTCCTAACACTAAACCTGCTTTAACTGTAAATGATACAACAATCCCTTACGGATCAAGTTTTGATCCATTATCAATTGCATCAGCAAGCGATCCAGAGGGTGGAAATGTAACAATTACAGTAAATCCATCTACAATTGATACAACAAAAGAAGGACCTATTTCAGTAACATATACAGCAACAGATGACAAGGGTCTGACAGATACTAAAACAGTAACCTTAACAGTAGCACCAAAACCGAATACAGCACCAACATTAGATGTTCAAAACACACCAATTCCTTACGGATCAAGTTTTGATCCGTTATCAATTGCAAAGGCAACAGATGCAGAAGGTGATAAAGTAACAATTACAGTAGATCCATCTACAATTGATACAACTAAGACTGGGGATGTCACTGTTACTTATACAGCAACAGATGATCGTGGTGCAAAAACTGAAAAAACGGTAGTACTGACTGTTGGAGAAAAGCCGAATGATGCACCTGTCTTAACAGTAAGTGATGTAACTATTGATTATGGAACAAATTTTGACCCATTATCAATGGCAAAGGCAACTGATGTAGATGGTGATACAATTAAAATTACAGCAAATCCATCTACAGTTGATACAACTAAATCAGGTACACAGGTCATTACATTTACAGCCGATGATGGTAAAGGTGGCGTGGTTACACAAAAGGGTACACTTACAATCAATGCTAAACCAAATACACCACCTGAACTGACAGTAAACGATACGACAATTCCTTATGGTAGCACATTTAAAATTGGTGATTATGTAACAACAAGTGATGCTGACGGTGATACTGTTAAACTTACATCTGAACCAATTGATACTAAGAAGTCTGGTTCAATTACTGTTCCAGTTACAGCAGATGACGGGAATGGTGGCGTAGTTACTAAAAATGTTACATTTGTGGTTGCTGATGCATCAGTTCCAAGAATTATTGTGAATGATCAATATATTGTACAGGGTTCAACGTATGATCCGATGGATAATGTATTCGCTTGGGATGCAATTGATCAAGATTTGACTGATAAGGTTGAATTAATTAAAGGTACTGTAGATGTTAATAAAACTGGAACATATGATTTAACATACAAGGTTACTAACTCAGCAGGTCAATCGAGAGAAAGAACCGTTACCGTAACTGTTGGTATGGATGTTGAAAAAGCAGTAAGTTCATTAAAAGCTATTACAGATAAACTTACGACTGAAATTGATGGTATGAAAGTTACCCTTCAAAATCATGAAGATAGAATCAATAAATTAGAACAACAAGTTGCTAAAAATACAGGTGATGTTGCGAGCATTAAACAACAAATCGCAGATCAACAGAACCAAATTAATGATATTAATAAGAAAATTGATGCATTAAACCAACGTATTGATAATCAACAAGCACAAATTGATGCATTAAAAACTCAAACTGATAAAAATACAGCTGATATTCAAGCATTACAAAAAGATGTAAGTGGACTTAAAGAAGAAGTAAAAGTATTACAAGACAAAGTATCAGTTCTTGAAACAAAAGTAAATGCATTAGAAAAGCAAGTTGCACAAAATACTTCTGACATTAAATCTTTAACTGACAGAGTGACATCATTAGAATCAAAACAAAAGGTAATAGAGGATCGCTTAACAGTCCTTGAAGGTAAGGTAGACCAAAATACCAAAGATATTGCAGGATTAAAACAAGAATTATCAGAAATTAAGAAAGAAATTGCTACAATTAAGTCTGAGATTGAAAAGATTAAAAATGATATTACAGGCTTAAAAGAAACTGATAAGCAAATGCATGAACAAATCAAAGTTCTTGAAGATAAAGTGTCTAAACTTGAAAGCAGAGTTGATACTTTAGAAAAGCAAGTTGCACAAAATACTTCTGACATTAAATCTTTAACTAACAGAGTGACATCATTAGAATCAAAACAAAAGGTAATAGAGGATCGCTTAACAGTCCTTGAAGGTAAGGTAGACCAAAATACAAAAGATATTGCAGGATTGAAACAAGAATTATCAGAAATCAAGAAAGAAATTGCTACAATTAAGTCTGAGATTGAAAAGATTAAAAATGATATTACAGGCTTAAAAGAAACTGATAAGCAA
>CABFOL010001457.1_pt1 | contig 12710 bp, 10 predicted proteins | sample 3521961 | NCBI WGS metagenome assembly CABFOL01 (sample SAMEA5312453, study PRJEB27640) | indoor metagenome | biome: indoor environment; feature: uncontrolled; material: polymer tiles stone | place: Germany | collected 2014-07-07
ATTATTGTATTTCATCTTTATGTATCGCGCTGCTCGAGCATTTACAGCTAGACCATGCAGCATCATAAATCTATGTTCATTTGTATTCTCATCGAATATATCATAAAAGTCTTTTGTGTTCTTACATTCAAAAAACTTTAGGATTTCGTACAGTTATATAGACTGTCGTAAGCCTTGATATTAAAGGATTTCTAATTTTTTCGATTGCATAGAATTGCATCAAATATCACTCAGGGGTAACTAAAAGGTAACTAAATCTATCAATAAAAATACAAAAAAACACTCTTTGGAATAATCCAAAGAGTGCTGTAAACGTGTATTCAATTGAACACAAATTGCTTACGCAATTTGCGGACTCCATCTGTAAGCAAGTAAACTTGCAACAGCTGCAGCCTAACGTTTTGAGAACTGTGCTGAACGACGAGCGCCTTTAAGACCTGGCTTCTTACGTTCGAAAAACTTTAGGATTTCGTACAGTTGTATAGACTGTCCTACACCTTGATATTAAAGGATTTCTAATTTTTTCGATTACATAGAATTGCATTAAATATCACTCAGGGGTAACTAAAGGGTAACTAAATAAACTGCTGGCCGGTGGTAAGTACCTAATAGATATTATAATTTAAATCCAATTTCTAACTCCATCTTTTTTTAAAGTGATCTTCAATATTATTATTTTTAAATATTTCCATGAAAATTCTTAATAGCTCCTCGACATCATTTCCAATGATATCAATTGTTAAATCATCAATAGAATGAGAATTAACATTAAATAATTTTAACGCTACTAAATCATCTTTATAAAATTTATTCTGATCATACCCGTTAAATTTAATTATGGTTTCTAAGATTCTTCTCATTGAATTTAACATAGAATTAATAAGTTTTAATTCATACATTTCTTTTAACTCTAGCCACAATGAATCATAATGTGTATTTAAATCTTCTTTTATATTGTTTATTTTCAAAAATTTTTTATTTTCAATTCTATAAAAGTTCATTTTTGTATATTTAGTCTCTTCAACTTTTTTTTGCTCTTTAATTACTTGTTTTCGTTGTTCACCATATGGTTGAATATTTAAATAAAAATGTACATTATGCGTTAAACAAATGAAGTAATCTTTAGAGGGATTAAATTTCTTTAAATTATTTCCTCTATATAAATTTAATAACTCTTGAATTATCAAATACTGCATTGTATCATCATTTGAATTCATTGGGTCATCAAAAATAATAATTTTATTTTTTTGATAATCATTTCTTAAATCAATCAAACTTTCCATAAAATATAAAAATGATATAATATTTTTTTCTCCTGTTGATAACTTAGTTATATCTCTTGTACCATTAGTATCATCGAGTATAACATAATGTTCAACATTATCTTCATTTTTTGCTAGACAGAGTTTTAAATTTGTTTTTCCTATTTTTTTTAGTTTGTCATTTATAATCTTTACCCATTTTTCAGTAGATTGAACAGATTCTAATAATTTTTCCCTCTCTATAGACAACTTGTTAATAGTATTTTCAATACTTTTTAAGTTATCAGTTTCATCTTGTTCAACTGTCCCCTCTAATTTTCTTATTTCATTTTGCAAGTCTTCCATTGATTTTTCTAATTGTTTAAGATTTTCTTGTAAAATTGCACTTTCAATTTTATATCCTTTCCAATTTTCATTATATTCTTTTTCTTCCTCTATTATCTGACTAATATAGTGATATCTAAGTCTATTTTCAGCTTGTTTCTTTTCATTTTTAATATTTTTTCTAAATAAATTATGTTTTTCTATTATTCTATTATGTTCTTTAATATAGATATTATATTTATTTTCAATTAAATTAGGCATAGCAATGTTCGTATTATAAGGTGATCTATTCTTTTCTTCTAGTGCAATAATTAAAGTATCAATATAGTTTCTTTCTTCTAGCAGCATTGATTTATATTTTTCTTCAACGAAAACTAATTCTTCTCGAAGGTGTTCAAAATAAAATTCTGGATTCTTATACATGCTTATAATTGACTCTTTAATATCATTTAATTTTCCTTTTAAAATTTCCACTTTGTCTCTTACATCATTAATTTCATCAGCTTTAAAATATTTTGATAATTTAAAATATCTCTCATTTCCTACTATATTTCCGCAAAACAGACATTTATCTCCAGGTTCATGGAGTGAGATTCCTTTTTCTGCAAATTCTTTTTTATTAGAATTATTCAACTCTTCAAAAGTTTCTACTTCAAATAATTCATAATTGATAATTTCAAGTACTTGATCATGTAGATTCTTAAAATTAAAATTTAATAATTTAAAACTTTCAATTGCTTCCTTATCTTCTGACTTTAATATTTCTTTACAATTCCTTACTTCATTTACCTCTAGTTTTTTTGCGAAAGAAATTTCTTCTTTCAAATCATCCCTATTATAATTTATTTTTGAAACACGTGGATTTGTCAATTCTTTTAAAAATTTTGCTTTCTTTTTTAAAAAATATTGAATCTCTTTCTTTTTATTCTCATATAATTTTTCTTGATTAATTTTATTTTGAAGTAATTCATGTTTTTTAATATCTTCACTAATAAAATCTGTATTTTCATCTAATGATTTTATTTTTAAATTTATAATTTCCTCTTTTTCCCTAACCTCATTTAAATTTATATCGATAACATCTATTTCTTTTTGTATTGATTTATTATCTTCACCTAAAATAATGGCATTTAATTGTTCACTTACTACTATGTTGTTAAATCCATCGAACACAAAAACATTATATTTTTCTCCATGCTCATTCTCTATCATTTTAGTAAGCGTAGACTTCCCTCTACCATTTTTACCGAAAATAAAATTTTTATTTTTTAAATTCAAACAATCATTTTCTGTTAAATCAAAAACTTCATAGGGCTGTTTTTTTAAATCAACTGTTAATGTCATACGGTATCCCCTTTGTTTATTGTCTATAAATAATAAAATATGAGTATATGCTGTATAAAAAACTACATGTATAAATCAAGATACTTACCATTATTTCTGACTATCTGCATAATCATAGTTATGTATTTTTTAGATGTATTATCTCAAACTTCGGTAATCAAAACTAGATATAATATAATCTTCTTGTTTTTCCATGTCATACCTCCACGATTACCTTTAGTTAATTATCACATAGAAATACATCAATAAAAATAAAAAACTAACTTTCAATAGTCAGTTTTTTATATCATTAATTGATTGTAAAACATATTCAGAAATTCAGATCTTTTAATTCTTCCATGTGCCATACCATACATTTTTTCTATATATTCATCTGATAATACAAGACCATCAATTTTATTTATACCAATTGTAGCATCAACTATCGCTATTCTTCTTTCTCTCCATCCATATCTATAATACACTTTTCCACCATCTAATAATTCGCTCCAGATAGTGTGAGTATAGTAATACTTTAGATATTTTATTACGTACTATTGAATATCATTGCAATTAAATGTATTTCGACTATCGCAACTTCTCTAATTCATTTACTAATCTTGCATTTTGAAATCTCAAATAAATCTTAAATATTATTAAATGAAGAATAAAAGTAATAATAAATATATAGAATAAATATGGTATTAAAATACTAAATATATAATTGGAATATAATTTAACTGTAGTTACTATACATATAAAATTAGCTACACTGCTTAACAAAACTTTATAATTATCAAAAAGATTAGAATAACTCCATAGATAGTGATAAACGACCCCAAAAACTAAACCAAACAAACATCCTATTAATAAAATTCTCCAAAAATATAAATAAGAAACTTTTGTATGCATATTACTAAAAGTTGTAATAAGCATTATCCAGATGATACTTGATAATGAAACTTGTATAAAACGTTTTTTTAATTCATTCCACATATTATTGCCTCCTTAATTTCTTTTGCATAATGGCGACTTACTACATATTCGTTTCTTGATTTACATGTAACAATTATTCTTGAACCTTTATCTAGATGATATTCAACCACTTCTTGAAAATTAATCATTTGGCTATTATTAATCCTTAATAAATTATATGATTTCAAATGACCTAAATCTTTTAGTCTACCTTTTATGAAATAAACTTTTTCATCAATTAGCTTGACTTTTGAAACATGAGTAAATGCAGATATGGATTCAATTTTTTGTGCAGAAATATTTACATATTTATTTCTACGAGAATCCATCAAAAATAAAATATCATTCTTATTTAACAATCCCTTTAATTGCTTTTCATTTTTAGGATGTGTGATAATTTCAACTAGATCTTCATTTTGTTTCATATTGAATATAAATTTATATTTCAAAATAGCACCTCCTTGTAATATAAGGATATCATCCATTCCATAATAAATTAATTATCGTTTAATTCGTTGCAAAACTTTGTGTCTTGTTACGATTCATTAATACTAAATTAAAAAATTATTTACTGTCCCTATAAATTAGTTAATATCTTCAATATAAATAGAACCTTTTATTTATCAGATTGATAAAAGCTCCACCACTATTAAATTGACTTTCAGTCCTTAAAATATTTTTTGTATAACAACTAGAAGAAAGCCACATCATATAATATTCTCTTATAAACAAAGTATTAAATTTTTGAACTTCAAACAGTATTCAAACAACATAGTTCCTCTAAGGGTAACTAAATGGTATCTAAATATCTCTATAAAAACACAAAAAGCACCTCTCGAGTATTTTCGAGAAGTGCTGTAAACTTGTTGATTCAATTGAACACAAATTGCTGTTGCAATTTGCGAACTCCATCTGTAAGCGAATAAATTCGCAACAGCTGCAGCTTAACGTTTTGAGAACTGTGGTGAACGACGAGCGCCTTTAAGACTTGGTTTTTTACGTTCAAAAACTTTAGGATTTAGTATAGTTGTATAGACTATCGTACACCTTGATATAAAAGGGTTTTTGATTTTTAGGATTGCTTAGAATTGCATCAAATATGACTTGGGGGTAACTAAAGGGTAACTAAATAAACTGCTGGCCGGTGGTTGCTTTATCTTAAATATAACCCAAATACTGTACATTATTCTTCCAATCTAAATGACCCCAAAATGAAGTTGACAACAGAATTTCCCAATGAGATTTTGATACAATTTTTATTATTAATTTATAATCAATAATATTTATTCACGTTCATTGAATGGATTATCAACTTTTCCAATAGAAAAAATTTTCCATTTACTCAAACTATTTTTCACTAATGTTATTATTGTAACTTCGACTAGTTGAGGTGTATCGATAACAAACGCATAATCTACATTCTTAAAAATAGTCATCCATGCAACATTCTTCTTATTGTTATAAACAATTCTATTGCTGTAGCCTATATTGCTGCCAAGGTTTAATATATATTTTTTGGTTTCACTGAAGTCCCCCCAATCTTTTAAAATTGGTTTGAATATATACTTTTTTGCCCCTTGATATGAAGCTCTTTCATACTGAAAAAAATCCAAGAAATTCATAACAACCTTTTTTACTTTAATATCATCGTAATCTAATCTCTCGCTAATAAAGTAATCACTTACTATTTTTTCTCCAATCAAATTACCCCAATATCCTTCTCGCAATAAGCCTGTCATATTTTTTATTTCTTTACTTCTTATTACGGTAGCCTTTTCCAATGGTAGCTCTTTATTTTCATATATAACTAATCTATCACTTATAAATTGATATAATTCTAAAATAACTGTTTCTATCTTTATTATGAACTCATTTAGCATATACATTTTAGAAGAATTGTCAGAGTTCTGTAATCTTTCTACTCTCTCAGCATCTGCATGTAAATATAATCCATAAATTATATCTTCGAAAACTTCAATTTGATTATATTCATTACCTAAAGAGTCAATCTGTATAATTGAACCATGATAAACCTCTATATAATTATTTTTAAGTGCCTTAAGATATTTTTCTTCTTCTCTATATTTAATAATTAATTCATCAATAATTTTACCTATATGAACATTATCATTTCGTGTGATATATTTTCTTATCAACATCGCCTTAGTCTTAATATTAAGATATTCATTTACATTATTATTAATAAATAACTTATTAAACTCTTTATATTCATTAACTGTTATAACAAACAAAGAAATATTATCAATATGTTTATTATTTTTGTTCAATACTAATCACCAAGCTTTTATTTAATACTTGAAACTAATTAGAGTCTTATTTTTACCTTTAATTTATTTTCCAAATAACTATATATTTGTTTTAAAAGAGTTTCAAAATTCTCCTCAATTTTTTCATTAAGTAAAACGTAATCTATGCCAAATTTTTTTTGTATTAGTCCACCGAATGGATCATTTAAGTCTACTTCATCTGGTCTTAATAAATTTCCTATACCATAATGAGCCATACAATTTCTAAATTGTGTATCTATATATTGACTATCTATAAAAAAATCTGTCTTATTATCAATATTTACCTCTTTTAAAATCGTATCTAAGTAAAAATACAATATATAATTCATACGTAGAATCGATGGAAAAAAGGAATTTTTTAGAGGTTTTAAACCATATAAATTAAAACTAATTAAACATATAAGATTATATAGAAAAAATAATTTTGTATCTTTTTCTATACCGATTTTTTTTATTCCTCCACGATCTTTAGCTGTTATATCAATATCACTAAAATCAATAAAAGAATCATGTAGGTTAATATTGTTATTACGTATAAGCCTTCCAGCATATTCATTCAAATTTATAACGTATTCTTTATCTAATTTGAAAGTCTTAAAATCAAAACTAGGTAAGACCATTGAATAATGTATAGTATTACCAATTGGTTCTTTATTAAAATATGAAATTCCATATACATCGTATATTTTTAATATTCTAGCTATCGATGAAGTTTGCTTTGCAAAGTAAATTTCAGAATCTTTATAAACCTCTTTCATTTTATCAATATAATCACCATAACTCATATCCCAAAATTTTATACTTTGTCTTAAATGATTATAATATTTTATTTGTTGAGAAGATATTTTGGGGACTTTACTTTTCAAGTCTTTAACCTTTAACATCCATTTTGTACTGCCATCAATTATCATTCCATAGTAGCCGTTAAAACTAAGAGTATAAAGTGTATTAGTTAGTTTATCATTTCTAAAATATATTTCGCAGATCATTTCAAAATCTAATTGTATGAGTTTATATACTACCTTTTCCGTATTAGATAACATCTCGCCCACTCCAACATACTAAGAAATTTTAATGTTTTATATCCTTGTTAAATTCATTGAAATTTTCGTCTATTTCATTTTCACTCATGTGTCTATATAACTTTCTTGAATATTTTTTGAAAAGTATTCAATTTTTTTAGCAGTTTTTCAATCAAAATTATTTAAACATAAAATCTTTAACTAATTCTCTTTCACTGTCATTCAATTTAAATAGCTCCATAACTAATTCATCTATTTTTAAATTTAACTGTTCTTTTTGATCTTGGTCTTTAGATTTAAGCATATCATTTACTGCTTTAACAATTATATTTTCAAAAGTCTTATCAATAGGAATCGGAAATTCTTCTAATTCATTTACTTTAAATTGTGGAAATAAGTCTCTTTGAAATTTATCATACTTCAAAACGAACCATATTGTTATGAGTTTAGAATTTATTATACCCAGTATATAGTAAGGGTTTAATTGCATATTTCTAATTATCATAGAATTTCTATCATTAATAAAATTGCTATTACAAAACGTTGCTGGAACAGAATAAATGCTATTTTGTGGAATCTGTCTAACTAATATTCTTGGTTCCTCAAAAAACTCTTTTTTTCTCATCGCAGCTAAATTATTACCATATTTTATCCACTCTCCACTCCATTTTAATTCATATCTACTCACATCTTCACCCTGTAGATATTTTCTATAGGTTTCATCTTCTTTTTCCATTGAATGATAAATTCTTTTGTCACGCATTTCAGAAGTAATTTTCGGCGTTCCTTTTCCAACTTCGTAAGCTTGTATTCCTGCCTTAACTTCAGCAATATTTTTCAATCTCGAAAAATTATTTTCCATTTTTTCGTAGATTGGAACTAATTCTTTATATCTAACCTTACTGAAGCTAAAAATTGGATTTTTCCCAAAGAAATCATTTCTAACTGAATCAATTTTTTGAATATCTTTTTCAAACATTTCAGCTACAGTGATTAAATTTGGAGTAACCTTATCAAATAATATGATAGAATTATCTACACTAGCATCTTCAAAAACCTTGTCCAAACAGTTAATTAGTAGTAAATTACCGGTTTTATTCACTAAAAAATTTCTAACCATCGAGTTACTTTGAATAGTCAAAATATTATTAGGTACTATATATGTAAATGTACCGCCTTTCTTAAGAAGTTTCCAGGCAAGTTCAATAAAAAGATGGTAGGTATTTATTTGATATTGTGCTAAATTATACTTCTTAATAAAATATTCTTTATCTTCATTAGTAAATGATTTATTTCTTGCAAAAATATACGGTGGATTACCAATGATTAAATCAAATCCTTCAAAATCACCATTTTCATCTAAAATTTCTGGAAATTCTATACGCCATTCTAATGAATTTTTATAAAATGGATTGTTTCTAGATTTACTTATTTCTATTTCAGTTTGTTCAATTTTTTGTTTTAAATCTTTTAATTGTTCATTACGTAAACGTTCTTCTTCTCTATCCTCAAATAATGATAATTGGGCTAATTTTTGATATTCTGCTGAAATTTTTTTATGTTTTAAACCGGCTGGTGTATTGAAGCCCTGGCTTAGATTTATTTTTGATGATTTGATATTCATTTCTATCTCTTTTTTTAATTTCTTATCATTTGTTGTTTTATATTTTTTCACAAGCTCTATATATTCTTTGTAATCACTCTTTTTATTATCGTGACCTATGTCAAAATTATATTGGTATACCAGACTATTTCCGACTTTTATATTTATATCAATATTAGGAAGTGTGGTTAATTGAAATGATTTTTCATTTTCATCGAAATAGTAATACGCATGTTTTAATAATTCTATCCATAATCTAAGTCTACAAATATTTACTGAGTTTTGATTAATATCTACACCAAATAAACAGTTTTCAATTATTTTTCTCTTTTCATTAAAAATTGCTTCTTGTATGTAATTAGTAGATTCATTGTTAATCATATAAATATAATTATCACCATTTACATCCTGTATAATCAATTCATCATTTACAACTTTACAACGTATATTAGCCATAGAATTACCATTTGTATTAAATAACACCTTTAATTCACTTTTGATGGCAATTATTTCATTCAAAACTGAAACTAAAAAATGACCTGATCCTACTGCTGGATCACATATTTTCATACTGTCGATGATTTCTGATATCTCTTTAGCGACATTAATATCCGTTCCAATATTAAATTTAATATGGTCAAAATTCTCACAATTCCAATTTTTTTCTTTATTTATCTTGTTAATAATGGCTCTATTTAAAGATTCTTTAGACATGTACATAGTTATTCGGCCTGGCGTATAAAATGATCCTTCATTATATCCATTTATTTTTTCAAATATTAACCCTAATACTGAAGCGTTTATTAAGGTATTTTTAGCATTTTTTTTATGTCGCACAGCTGTAGAGAAATCATATGATTCTAAAAACTCAAATAAGTACTCAAGAAAATCGACCTCTCCTTCTTTTCTTTTACCATTAGCATCTTTTAAAACTGTTTTTTTAAAGAATTCTATTTTTGTCTCCCTCAATCTATCTATACCAATTCCAGTATCTTTATCTAATTCTAAAAATGTTTCTTCAAATAGAGAACTATTCAAATAAGGTATAAATGAGAATTTTTTACTTAATCTTTCACTTCTATTTTTATTTTTTTTTGCAAGAACTCCAAAAAATAAATCATATAAATCTTCAAAAGTTTTTATCTTATCTTTGGTAAGAATTTTATATTGTTCATTTTTATTAAATGTTACTAACTGACTTTCTAATAGCTTTATGAATAAAATTCTATTGATCCAAGTTACAGATAATTGCATAGCAGTTTCAAAGTGTAATTCTTCAGGGAGATCTTTAATGTTTATAAGTCTATCAATAGTATTTTCTATTAAAGAACCTTGTTCCTTTTGGTGTTCACTTAATCTCTGGATTATATTTGCTTTTGCCCCTTTGATTTTAACTTCTTCTAAACCCATTAAATATAATAATTCATCGTAAAATACTTTATTTAACTTATTAGAATCAGAAAAAATTTCTTTAGCTAATAAATTTTCAGCTGAAAAATATCTATATAAATTAGTAACATAATTCTCTTTAATTTTAATTTCTTTATTATTTTCAATTAAGGCATTCTCTAAATCGAAGTGTGCTATTTTTATTCCTTTCTCAATAGCATCATTGATAGATGGTGCTATAACATACTTGTAAAGAAAATCAGTCTTATCACTAGCAAGTTGTTTCTTAGTCCACTTGGCATATAGTTTATTAAATTCCTTATTTTTAATAAAAAACTTTTCTATTTCTTTAGCATCTATTGTAAACCAAGATAATCCATTAGTAATAATACACGTTCTAATTTCAAGATTATTATAATTAATCCTTTCTCTCATATAATAGTGAATAATTTCTTGTAGAGCTTTAGTATTTAATTTTTGATTATTCATCATTTCTATTTTATTTGATAAACTTTTGAATTCAATTATGACTTTAAGATTACTATCTGCATTCCTTCCACCATAAATCGCTAAATCGGTTCTATCTTTTGTATTTATGAAATTTTCAGGCAACATTTTTTTCAAAAAATTACTTACAATATTTTTTTGAAATTCTTCACTTTCTTTCATACTACTTTTCAGATTTCTAACCATTTCTGTTAAATGATTCGAAAAAGTATTCTTTTCTTCTTCAATCGGCATAATTGCTAATATATTTTTTCCTAAACTTTGCTTAAGTGTCAATTTTTGTATAGACATATCATTTATTCCTTTCAAAATTTTTATTTTAATACGCAATTTCACTACATTAAAAAATTAATTGTTAGCCTTACTGACTATTTAAATAATCTAGTTTATAACAAATACCTTTATTGATAAGTATATATATCATACGTTAATTCTTTTTTGAAGTATTCCATTACTAATCGATTAAATAATATAACTCATCTTTGAACGTCTTATGTATAACATAACATTAATTTATCTTGTAAAATTATTACAAATAGATAATTGTAATTTTCTTCTTTTTTCCTTCTCATAGCTCTATGAATATCTTTAGTTAATTATTACATAGAAATACATCTATAAAAATAAAAAACTGACTTTCAGTAGTCAGTTTTTTAATCATTATTTGATTGTAAAACATATTCAGCAAATTCAGATCGCTTAATTTTTCCATGTGCCATATCATACATTTTTTCTATATATTCATCCGTTAATACAAGACCATCAATTTTATTTATTCCTATTGCTGCATCAACTATCGCTATTCTTCTTTCTAAGCTCACTTCTTCAGGCACATACCCTTCAAATGCTATTTTATATCCATATGTTAATTTAACTTGTGTTCTAAATGATGCTTCATCAATACTTATAATTCCATCTTTTAATTCTCTCGCAGTAGTATACGCTATTCCTGAATATTCGGCTATTTCATCCGAAGTCAAATCACTTTCAAGCATTTTTTGAATTTTTTCTTTATCGACTTCAAGCATATCATCACACCCTAGTTTATTAGTTAATCATAAGTAAAATATCTACTATTCAAATATTCCTATTGATTTACCGAATAAATAATCCATTTTATCATCTTCACGAAGTGGATCGTCTTTACGCAACCTTCTGACATCATCATAATAACCATTTTGTTTCATTATTAATCTTGTATTTGCTCTTAGTTCTCTTCTTTGATCGCCTGTCATTTTATCTCTCTGTTCTTGTGTGAAGTCATTAATAGTTTTTCCTTTAAGTATCATATTTGCCGACTCCTTTTCAATATTAAAAGGCTTTCGATTTGTCATTCTTTATTTTCGTACTCTGACATGCTAAAATCAATTATTTCATCTCTACTTTTTCCTTCTACTTTCTCTGGCCACCATCCGTACCTTTGATACTCTTTACCACCATCTTAAAAAATCGCTCCACATTTGCATCGCACATAATCGTGGGTATACTTTGATTCAATTATATCATCACAAATTTTACAGCGTGCAATACTTCTAATTATCTTTTGCATAATTTTTACCTCTGTAGTAGTTGAAAAATTATTATCAATACTATTTTATCATTTATTTTGTGATTTATACTCACCGTACTTACTAACATCTTTGAAATGAATATATGTAAAAATTGGCGACAAGAATAAAAATACTGTTCCCCATAAAACAATTCCAATGATCTTGAACAATCCATAAAAAGCTAACGTGTCTCTCGTAATAAAATAGACTCTAGTACCATTAAATGTGTTCGCACCACTTTTAATATCGAACATCACATAATAAGAAAATGGACTCAGTAATAATAAAGTATTCATAATTAATCCTGGTGTTTTGTGTCCTACTCCTCCACAGGCTTGTTGGTACATATATATAATCGCACTTACCAAAAAAGCATGGGGTAACATCTATGCAAAAACCATATAAAAAAGCACTTCTCGAATAATTTCGAGAAGTGCTGTAAACGT
>CABFOL010002090.1_pt1 | contig 12601 bp, 13 predicted proteins | sample 3521961 | NCBI WGS metagenome assembly CABFOL01 (sample SAMEA5312453, study PRJEB27640) | indoor metagenome | biome: indoor environment; feature: uncontrolled; material: polymer tiles stone | place: Germany | collected 2014-07-07
AATTGTCTAGCTTATTTTGACAAACGAAATAACTAATAAATAATTATAGAATTACTATGTTCTCCAGCATTAATCGTATAATTTCTGTATTCATTTTTGATTTTATCAATGATAGGGTTATTAATGTTAAAGTATGATTTATTAATATTGTTTATTCTTTTTATACCAATAGAAGTACTTGTTAGAAACGCACTATCATAGTATCCTATTTCATCTATATTTATTTTCTTTTCGTGTATTTCCAAATTGCCAATTGATTTTATAATATCAATGACAGTTTTTCGTGTAATGCCTTCTAATATATCTAGTTTACTACAAGGAGTGATAATTTCATTATTTTTTAAAAAAAATATATTTGCTCTGCTAGTTTCTAATACATAATTATTAATATTATAATTTAAAATATCATCATATTCGCTTTTTAGACGTTGAGTTTGTATATAGTTTCTTGTATAGTTTGACGTACATTTTATTTTAGCGGGCATGATGGAATCAAATGGTTTGAAAGTATTTGCTGTTTTGAGTGAATAGTTTTTATCGCATATTTTATAGGGCAAACAATACATGATTATTGAAGGATTAACATCTTCAAATTTGAATGAATCGTTATATATAAAAATACGAACAGTAAAAGAATCATTTATTTTATTTGAAGAAATCAAATCCTCAATATTATTGGATATCTGTTTTAATGATATTTCAATATTGAAGTTTAGATGACGAGCAGAATTCTTTAATCTATTTAAATGATCTTCTAGTCTAAATATTTTAAATGAGTTGTCAATTTTAAAAACGTTTAAAGCTTCGAAGACACTTAGAGAATATCGAAAATTTGATTTAAACATTGAGTCATTTTTAATATCGGAATCTTGAATACGATTATTTATAGATATTTTATTCATTTTTATTCTTCCTCGTTTCTCTTAAAATATGATTGTATTTAGATAACCTATCATTTCTATTTAAACCGCCAAATTTAGAATATTCAACGGCATTTGATAAACATAAATCTGCAATTAAATTATCTTCTATTTCAGAAGTTCTTTGAGAGATTATAATAATTTTATTATGGCTATTGGCCACCTTTATACAATCTATGGTTTCACTAATTGTTCCTATTTGATTTGGTTTTATGACAATAGAGTTTGCAAGATCAGAGAATTTATCAAGTCTCTCTAAATTACTTGCATATAAATCATCTCCAGATATTAATGTATTAGGAAAGGACTTCTGTATATGTTTCCATCCCTTAATATCTTCTTCAAAAAATCCATCCTCTATGTATGAAATATCATAAGGTTGCAAATTGTTTTGATAGTACAGAATTAAATCATCGGTATTTAATGGATTTTCTGAAATCCATGGGATACAGTACTTCCCTTTAGTATAATGATCTGATACAGCTAAATCTAATCCTATTGAAAACATATTATCTAAGCGTAGACTTCTTAATAAATCATTAGTAACCATTAGAGGTTCTATAATATTTTCGCTGTCATAAAAATTTGCACCTTGATGAGAGTATGCTATAGGTTTATTTATACTAATAAGTTTTTTCTCAAGTCTTATTTGAAACTCTTTTGCTGATATAATATATTCTTCAAATGAATATAAGCCTAGAGGTATTAATAAAATTTCTATTCCTTTTATTTTAGAATTTATTCCTCCATCTATAATATTGATTATAGGTTTAGGAGTATTGAAAATATCTCCAAGAATATTTATTTTGGTTATAGAGTGAAAGTTTGAATAAAGATTTAAGAAAGCTATTGATAGCGCAAGAGTGAGATTTCCTCCTAAATTTGCTTTATTTTCTGTTCCATCTAATTCTATTAAATATTTATCGAAATGTTCCAATGAATCAAAATTTCTATTAATAATATATTTTTTTATACTTTTTAAAATATCAATAGATTTATCAACATACGATAGATTACTGTCAGCTCTTTTATTATACTTTTGTATACATTCATATTTCCCCACTGTAGAGCCCCTGGGAGCAGATCCTGTCCCGCGAATAATTTTCCCTTCTTTAACACTTGTTATCATTTCGACCTCGATGGTTGGTAACCCTGTAGAATCTAGAACACTGTAGCCTTTTATGTCTTTTATTATCATAATAATTAAAATCTCCTTTTAGATTTATCTGAAATATCTTATTTTTCTAATAAATATATGATACCATTTATGTAATACTTTTAAAATATATGAGGTGAATAGGATGAATGAGTCGGATGTACTAAACTGGATAAATAACGCATTAAAAGAAGAAATCAAAGTATTATCATTAGGATATATAAGTAGATACTTCTATGAATATCATCACAATGATAATAATTTCTATATGACAGGTTCCATGGGGTCAGCTCTATCTTTTGGTATTGGTGTTGCTAAGGGTACAAATAAATCTGTCAATATAGTAATGGGCGAGGGATCTTTACTTATGAATTTAAGCTCTTTAAATTTGTTAAGAATGGTAAAAGGAATAAATTTATTTTTGATAGATAATAGTGTTCATAATTCAACAGGAGGACAGAAATCTGAGTTTGATAATATATATTGCAAAGAATTTTTTGAAAACATTTTTGATGAATGTTTTTTCGATGTAAATCTGTCTAATTTTGATGCAAATACAGAATCAAATAAAAATAGATTTTTTTATTTCAAAGTTAATCCTCTAGATATTATCCCAAAAAGAATCGATTTAGAACCTTATGATATAAAAAATAAATTTATAACGGAAGTGTTAAATAGTGAATGTAAATAAAGTCAATTATCTTAAGAAGTATTCAAAGAATATACGCAAAAATATATTAGAGATGCTATTTTATTCTGAATCTGGGCATCCTGGTAGCTCTTTGTCTATAGTAGAAATATTAAGTTATTTAGTTGTAGAAGCAAAAGTTAATTTTGATAAAAAGAGCAATATATTAATCTTATCTAAGGGACATGCTGCCCCTGCTTTATATGCTGTTTTGATTGAACAAGGGTATTACTCTAAAGAATATTTAAAGTTGTTAAGAGCCAACAACTCACCTTTTCAAGGTCATCCAGATGACAGATTTACGAAGGAAATTAACTTTAACTCAGGCTCTCTGGGGCAGAACTTATCAGTAGCATTAGGTATGGCTTACGATATGAAAAAACATAATGATAATAGACATATATTTGTAATTGTTGGAGATGGAGAAATGCAAGAAGGACAAATATGGGAAGCCATCATGTTCGCATCTCATCATTTATTGAATAATATAACACTGATAATAGATTACAATAAACTACAATTAGATGGACATATAAGTGAAATATTAGACATTTATCCTTTAAAAGAAAAAATGATATCGTTCGGATGGAATGTAGTTGATATAAATGGTCATGATTTTTGGGAATTTGATAATGCTTTTAAGAAAAAGTTTGATAACGGTAAACCTATGTGCGTAATAGCTAACACCATAAAAGGTAAAGGTGTTAGTTTTATGGAAAATGTGGTTGAGTGGCACTCTCTACATATAAGTAATAGTAAAAAGTATCTGAAGAAAGCAATTGAAGAATTGGAGGATAATTTTATTGAGAATTGATTATATAAACTCGCTAAATAAATTATGTAAAGAATTTGAAGATGTATATATATTAGATGGAGATTGCTCCAGATCAACCAAAACATCTTTATTAGAGAATGGATTTTTTTTAAATGCTGGAATTTGTGAGCAAAATATGATTGGTATGGCTGCAGGTATTGCTAGAAATGGGAGAAAGGTATATATAAATGGATTTGCATCTATGATTTTACAAAGAGGTTATGATCAAATAGTACAATCAATTTCTTTACCAGCTCTGCCGGTCACAATTGTAGGACATTATTCGGGTTTCTCTGCAAACTTCGAGGGTGCTCCACATCATTGCTTATTAGATATAGCAATAATGGGTGTTATTCCGAATATGGATATATATTTACCTTATGATCAAAAAGACATTGAATATGCTATAAGAGATTCTTTCCTAAATAAGAATCCTACGTATATTAGATTGTCAAGGAATCCCATCAAGAAACTACTTCCTACTAATCAATTAAATGACAGTGATTTCAATAGATTATTTTTTTCAAGTTCAGGTGATATATTACTTGTTTCTTACGGTCAAATGGTGGAGGAATGCTTAACGGCTATTGAAGAATATAGTGGAGAATTAGTTGTTGGACTATTATCGATTACTAAACTATCAGGTGAAATAAACAGAATAAAAAAATATATCAATGACTTTGATAAAATTATTGTGGTGGAAGATCATTTTAAAATCGGTGGTTTATATTCTCGATTACAAAACATCTTATATAAGAAAAATAATAGGCATTTATATATAAAAGAATTTATGGAGACTGGTGATTATGAATATTTGAAAGAAAATTATGGTCTAAGTTATTTAGATATATTGAAAGAATTTTAAAGGAGATATCAATGAATATAGAAGAGTATATAAAAAAATTTAAATTTGATTTTATAGTAGGTGTCCCTGCAAGTGAACTTAGAGAAGTATTTAAGGGGAGAGGTGTTTTAATAACATCCAGAGAAGATGAAGCGCTAGCTCTAGGGTGTGGGTTGTCAATAGGAGGAAAGAGAAGTATCGTAGTTATGCAAAGTTCAGGCTTCGGAAACATTATTAATGTATTAACAACTTTAGTAATACCATATGATTTTGAAATAACTATATTAGTTTCATTGAGAGGGGGAGAAAAGGAGGAAAATCCTACTCAAAAAATACTTGGGAAAAACATAAAAAATATCATTGATTTATTTAATTTAAACTATACCGTTTTGAATAATCAGTGTGAAATAATACAAAAAGTAAATAAAAAATCTAAAATTGACATAGTTATGTATGAGGTGTAAAAAATGAGTCTAAAGCAATTATTAGAAAATAAAAAATTAATAAAAGCTGTAGGAGCTTATAACGGAATGAATGCTAAACTTATAGAAAACGCTGGATTTGATGCAGTATGGGCAAGTGGTTTGGAAATTTCTGCTTCATATGGATATGTTGATGCTAACATGTTAACTATGACTGAATTTATATATGCTGCGAAGCAAATGGTAGAAGCAGTAAATATACCTGTAATAGCTGATTGTGATAATGGCTTTGGAGGAGTTAACAATGTTGTTAGAACTGTTCAAGAATATGAGAAAATAGGAGTAAGCGCCATTTGTATTGAAGACAAAGTTTTTCCAAAGATGAATAGTTTTATAGATAAAAACCAAGGGATGTTGTCTACTGAAGATTTTTGCGCAAAAATAATTGCAGCTGTTTCAAGTAGAAAATCAAAAAATTTTCTGATTATAGCACGAACTGAATCTTTTATACTTGGTGAGACTTTGGAAACAGCTATTTATAGAGCTAACAAATATCTTGAGAGTGGAGCAGATTTAGTGTTAATTCATTCAAAAAGTAAAAATAGTTTTGAAGTTGAAGAATTTATATCTCAATTTGAATTTAAAGATAGGATAGTAATCGTGCCAACTACTTATTCATCATTCACTTATAGCGAAATGGAAAAAATAGGAGTAAAAATGGTGATACATGCTAATCATTTACTTAGATCTAATATTCTTAAAGGGATTGAGTTTTTAGATAAATTGAAAAAATCAAAGAATATTGGTGAAGTAGAAAGTGAGATAGCTACAGTAAATGATATTTTTAAATTACAAGAAATTGATAGGTTTTTATCTTCACAAAAAACATTTGAGGATAAAGCTAAAAAGATTATAGGAAGTGAAAAAGATGCTAAATATAAAAAAAGTTAATTACAAGGAAAAAATATTTGAAAATACTGAAGATATTTTTAGCGACTCAGATGTAGTAATTTTAAAAAATTTCCCTAAAGATATGGAGAGACTGTACAATTTTTGTGATAATTTAGGTGTCCTTATGGAAAGAAGTAGTGGGTATAAAGAACATCCAAACGAATTAAAAATTATGAAATATATTGGATTTGTTAAATTTGAGAAGGATCTTGATGAAGCTAAACGAATGACTACTCAGACTTCAAAAAAATTGGGATTACATACAGCACGTAGTGTAAAAAAAAATCGGCCAAGAATATTTGTTATGTATATGGCGAATAGTGGTTGGAAAGTACCTAATGAGGATAATGGAGAAACTTTATTAGTCCATATAGAAGATATTGTTAAATTATATAGTGACTTATATCCTCATAATTTTTTAACAGACTTAGAATTGCTACTTAAGACCAATATATCTTTTGTACCTCATCATATAAAGATTGATGAAAGTATAGCAAATGAGCCTTTAATTACTAATATAGATGGATATAGATTTAGGCTTATTTCTGAAATTGAAAAATTTTTAACAAAAGAATTGATGTTACATGGATGTACAGAGGAAATTAGAGAAGCTTTAATAAGATTTCAAACTATTTGTAATGATGAAAGAATTGTAACAAAAATTAAATTAGAAACAGAAGATTTAATTTTAATTAATAATGAAAAAGTAGGACATGGCAGGACTGCATTTCATGAATTTATCAAGGGGCAAGTCAACCCAAGAGAGTTATGGACATTACACATAAAATAGGAGTAGATGCAAATATGTCAAAGGTTATAAAAAGATTCCCAGAAAATAGTATTAAAAATTTAGCAAAGGCTGATGGGATGTATGTTATTGATAGTGTGGGTAATACATTTTTAGATATGGCATCTGGATCAATGATTGCGAACTTAGGATACAATAATAAAGAAATAATAAATGTTATAAATAGCAAATATAAAAATATGTCTTATTGTCATAATGGTAACTATTCTCATGAATCACAAGAATTATTGGCGGAAAAGTTAAATGATTTATTTGATGAAGAATATCACTCGTATTTTTGTAGTAGTGGTAGTGAAGTTATTGAAGCAGCGCTTAGAATATCATATGCATATCAGTGTATAAATGGAAAAAGTAATAATGATAAATTTGTGGCATTTAATGAATCTTATCATGGATCTTCCCTAGGTGCACTATCTATAACTGGAGCTCCTAAAGCTAGAAATTATTGGAAAGATTTAGTTAAAAAAAATGTATTTATAGGTAGAAATGAAGAATTTGAATATCTAGAAAATATTTTTTCTGAAAATGTAGCTGGATTTGTAGTAGAACCGTTATCCACAAATGCTACTGGTGTAATAGAATATCCAAAGACAACATTGGAGGATATTTACAAAATAACAAGGAAAAATAATCAACTTATAATATTCGATGAAATTTCTACTTCTATTGGAAGAACAGGTAGTAACTTTTATTTTGAACAACAGAATTTAAATTTTAGTCCGGATATAATTTGCTGTTCTAAAGGTTTAGGAGTTGGATATTTTAATATCGGAGTTGTTTTGGTAAAAAAAGATATATCTGATAAAATAATGAATTCCCATATTCCATTATTAGGTCATTCTTATAACGGCCATCCTATAGGGACTGCTGTTGGAGTTAAAGTTTTAGAAATTATAGAAAGAGAATCATATGTAGAGAAAAATATAAAAATTGCTAAAACACTTAATTCAGGAATAGAAAGAGTAATATCTAATTATGATGGAATAAAATTGCATCATAAGTCTTTAGTATCATCAATACATTTATCAGATGAATTCGATAAGTTTACAAGTAGAGAATTATATGAAACTTTATTAAAGAATAAGGTTATGACCGTTCCAAGTAGTAAAAAACATATCACAATATCACCTCCCTTTATTTTAACCAACAACCAGATAGATGAATTTTTGGATAAATTAGAGAAAAGTATAGCAGAAATTATAAGGAAGTGAGTCAATGAATTGGAATGAAAATTGTATTAATAAAGAATTTAAAGGAATTTTAGATGACACTTTAAGAGATGGAATGCAACATCCATATCCCAGACATTTAAGTTTAATAGAACAAAAAAAACATCTTGATTTTTTGGATAAAATAAAGATAGTAAGTGATGCTATAATAGGTATGTCAGGCATAGGTGAAAAGAACTTATTGAATTTACAAGAATTAATTTATTATATTAGTGAACGAAAATTAAATTATCGTTTATGGATATTATCAAGATGTATCGAAAAAGACTTGAAAGAAGTAGTATTATTAAATACACTCACAAATTTAAAAATTGGAGCTAGTCTTTTTATTTGTTTTAATAAAGAAAGAATGGAAGTCGAGGGTTGGACAATAGATAGTCAAATTACCAAGTTAAAATATGCTATTAAGCTTTGTAAAAATAATGGTATTAGGTATAAAGTAAATCTAGAAGATGCTACTAGAACAGATAAAGACACATTGGCAAAAGTATTAGATTTTTTAATAAACGAACAAGTTGAAAGAATAACAATTTGTGATACTGCTGGAAATTCAACATTAAAAGGTACAGAAAATATAATGAGTTATACTTATCGCTATATTTCCAATAAATCTAAGAATAAAATAAATTTAGATTGGCATGGTCATAATGATAGAGGGATTGCAGTTGCTAATTCTATTATGGCAATACATTCAAATACAAATTATATACATTGTACTTTGCTTGGTATAGGAGAAAGAAATGGCAATACATCATTAGATACACTGTTATTATCAATGTATGATTTACTAAAGGAAAAAGTCAATTGGGAGGAGCTAAATAAATATACAGAAGAATTTTATAGAAATTATTCATATAATTTAACTCGATCATATCCTTTTTTTGGCGATAACAGTTTTACAACATCTACTGGAACACATGTTGCATATATGTATAAAGCAATGAAGAAACAAAGATATGACACTTTACATACAGCATATTCTCCTAAAACATATAGAAGTTTAACAACGTATCCCAAAGTTTATTTATCCAATATCAGTGGAAAAAAGAGCATTCAGTTCCTATTAGAAAATATGAAGATAAATACAAATGAAAATAATATTAATAAAATATCTAATATTATTAAAAACTCTCAAGATTATTATGATATTAATCATATAAAAAATATATTGGAGGAATAATAGGTTGAAAAAGAAAATTAAGGATCAAATGATAAATAAATATAACGAAAATGAATTGTTTGAAGACTATTTTTTTAATTTACCTTTGAATTTAGAATACTTTAAAGATAAGACATTGATTATTTTGACACAAGAAACTTTAAGAATGGATTATACAAAGAATATATTGAGTGTTCTAGAGCGAAATAACATTACTATAGAGTACATCCAAAAATTTAAAAGTTTAGATGAATATAAGTTAATTGAGCTATATAGATATCATAAGGTATCTGGTAAAGAAGAGATTTCTCCATTTTCTATGATAATTCCATCACTTGGTTGGCCACTGGTAAAGAAGAGATTTTCTGGCCCTGTTATTGTATGTATTTTAAAAAGAGATGAAAATATAGTAGGAGATGTATTAAAAATTAAAGGGAATAAAACTCCAGAAAATTGTGAAGACTATCAAGTAAGAAAATTGGCTCCTAGCACAGCATTAAGTTTAATGCATTCTGCTGATGATATATATTCAGTTATAAGAGAAACTTTAGTTTTATTGGGTGAAGAAAAGGCATGCGAACTATCAAATTATGAATACATCTCTCATAAAGAGAATCAAAATATAGAACTATTAAAAGATCAAGGTATTATTTATAAAGAAAATAGTAAAACATGCATTGAAGCAATAAATAAATTTTTAGTAGTTATGTTAGAAATGTCTTATTATAATAGATATACCGAAGCATATAGTTGCATTAAGAAACTTTTATATAGTATAGATGAGTTTTCTGGTGATTTATATAATGAAATAAAGAATTCCATCCCTTTAGAAAGTATTGATAAATTATTTTTAGATGTGATTTTAGGAAAGTATATTTCATGTGAAGACTTTAGAAGGTTAAATAAATATGTAGAGGATTCTTTTATAAATACAGAAATAGACACCCTACTGATTCTTGCGTATTTAACTGAAAAATATTGGATACAACAGAGGTAAGATACGATGGAAAAAATAAATGATCTATTAATAGCTGAATTATATAATTGTGGATATTTTGACGAAGACTTTAAAACACTCATTAATAAATGTACATATGATGATTTTGGAAGAATAGAAAAGATATATTTTAAAGTTGACTACAATATAGATCAATTACTAAGAGATTTTACAAATATCAAAGAAAGTAAAGTAATAGTTGATTATTTGAACAAGTCTATTGAAGATAGGCGAATATATTTTAATACATTGAAAGTAGTTTTTAATGAAGAGAAGATAAAAGATTTTGATGATATTTTTTTTCGTAATTATTCAAATGACAAAATATACGCTTTATTTAATCGTATAAATAGAAAAACAGAAATAGAGAGACTTTACCCCTTTTTTTATTATAATGATATTCCAATAGAATATAGAGCTAATAGCAGATTGATGAAAAAAATTAGTTTTGAAGAATATAGATATGATACTAATAGTATAGCATATTCTATGTTTGAAGATAAATTTCCGGTTTACAAGGAATTTGAAAATGAGCATGAAGAAAAATTTTATTTTTCAGCTTCACATAGAACATTTACATCTGAAAAATATAATTATTATTTTAAAATAGATCTTCCTTATAAAATTTCTAGTAGTTATAGATATCTTAAAAGAAATAAAAATAGAATTCTTGCTTCTCGTTTATCTAAAGAAACTCAAAAAGTAAATAAGCAATACAAATTAATAGTTTTAGCGGATATTGAAGTACATAGATATGAGGATAAAACTATGATAATTAGAGAAAAAGATAGTAACTATATTCATATTCCGCTATTTTCTCTGTTATCGGAAGTTCCCTTTGAAAAATATTCTAATCTTTTAGAATATTTAATTGAAACTAAGGATTGGACTTATAAATATATCTATCAAAATATAGTGTTTCCTATAATAGATATGTTTCATAGTTTTATTGAAGTGTCTATTAATTATAATAAAGGAAAATTAATTGCACCAAATAATTTTCATACTCAAAATATAAATTTATGTTTGGATAAACAGTTAAATATAGTGGGTTTATCTGTACAAGATTTAGATTCATCAGTGGATTTGATAAAAGAAGAGGTATTATTTGAATATGACTGTTGTATATGTTATTTTTTCCTACATCCTTTGGGAAGATGGTTACATAAAAATAATATGAAAGAACTAACAGAATTTCAAAATGATGTGAGATGTTTATTTAATAAATATATAAATAATACAAATGATTGGCTGTTTAAAAGCGAATCGCATATATTCAAAAATTTGATGACAAAAGATATTAATAATGAATCATGTTCATTTTATAAAGGCAGTCATCCATTATACAGGTAAGTTTAAATATATCACATGTAGGTAAATTATTAAATTTAATCAGTAAATTTAAAAGTTTATTTAAATATTAAATTTTAATAAAGCATAATTATTAGTACGGAATGTTTATTGTTCTACAGAATTTTATGAATAGGTGGAAAAATTATGTCAGCTAAAATAATTTCAGTATTGAATATGAAGGGAGGAGTAGGTAAGACAACACTATCTTGCAATTTAGCAATAGAACTTGCAAATAAGGGATTTAATGTACTAGTTATTGATGCAGATCCTCAATTTAATACTACACAAACTTTATTTAAGTTTTATACTAATAGTGTAGAAAAGTATAACGAATTACGAGAAAGTGGTAAGACTATTAAAGGTATAGTAAATAATTCAACTACTGTCACTAGAAAAGGAGAAGACGTAAATCCTATAGACATTATATACAAATTTAATAATAGAACAGTGAATGGTGAAGAAATTAAGGGACTTTCATTAATACCAGGTGATTTAAGCTTAATTGTAGATATTAGTGTAGTATCGGGCGATAAGTTTAGTGCATTTATGTTTAAAGAAAAAATTACTGAAAAATATGATTATATTATTATAGATTGTCCTCCTACGTGGGGACAACTAACTTCTATGTCATTAACTATATCAGATTATTATTTGATACCTACTAGATTGGATGAATTTTCTACAATAGGTATAACGATTCTATCTGAACAGTTAAGTGAAAAAGTAGCTGCTTCTAAAGGGAATTTAAAATGTTTAGGAGTAGTATATATGATGCTCAATGAAACTTCAGCTACAAACGGTATAGCAAGAAGACATAGAGATTTTAAAAATACAATTGAAGAGTATTTTGTAGAGATGAGTGACGAAGTAGGATCGCAGGTCAAACAATTTGAGACTGTTATATATAATAAACAACCAATAGCTACTTCTTCAGTAATTTATCGATTACATAAAGATAAGTATCCACATCTACTTGAGCATATAAAAGATTTAGTTGATGAAATCTTAGAGAGAATCGAGGAATAAAATATGGAATTAGAATTAAAAATTCTCAAGAGTAGCAAATATACGGTGAAAGAAAAGAAGTACATTCTTATAGGTGTTATTTCAAAAGTTCTTTTCGATAAGAATATATTTCCCAAAAACAACGATTTAAAAGAATATGTTTCTTTGTTTGAAAATATATTGAATAAAAAAGATCCTTATAGAGATTATTTGTATAAATCTAGAACTCTTTTGTCCTCAAGAGTGATAAAGGAT
>CABFOL010001988.1_pt1 | contig 12494 bp, 10 predicted proteins | sample 3521961 | NCBI WGS metagenome assembly CABFOL01 (sample SAMEA5312453, study PRJEB27640) | indoor metagenome | biome: indoor environment; feature: uncontrolled; material: polymer tiles stone | place: Germany | collected 2014-07-07
AAAAAAGTGAGGTAGAGCCATGACTAATCAAGATATTGTTACCGCTATTAAATGGCATAGAGAGAACTTGGAGATTAAAGCAAAAGACGTCGCAGAAATATTAGGACATGTGCCGTCGAAGTATTCGAAGATAGAAAGCGGCGAACAGGTTATTACAGCATTGGAGCTGGTGAAGATCGCTGAGTACTTTGGAATGACGGTGGATGAATTGATTAAAGTGCCGAGTAGAAGATAGATTATAGAATTTAACATTGAAACAGCTAGCTGTATTAGCTGTTCGTTATTAATTTCTTTAGAAATATGTAAACTAGTTTAAAAAATATACCAGAAATTATGTTAATCTAATAAGTAAGTAAACGCGTACATTACTACTTATGGAGGGTTTAACATGGAACTCAATGATATAAAGTATGATGGTATAAAAAATTATATTAATAGTCTTTATAATACACATAAAAACTGGGATTATATTAGGTCTTGTAAAATGATAGGTCAATTTGATGAAGATTTTATTTTTGATCAATTGCTGCCTGGAATGTGGAATCTAAAAACCGACGAGATTAATAAAGATATCTGGAATGCACTAATTGATGAAATTATTGAACGGGATAAAGAAACTAACATTACAAAACTAGGTAAGCATATTTGGAATGATGCTGTTATTCCTGCCAGCGAACACTCTGCCTGGCAGCTTTATAAATCTAACCTCGAAAGAAAAGGGCTGTCTGATAAATCAATTAAGAACATCGAAAAATCTTCATTTTCCATTCTTCAGCAGCTGTCAATGGACACTAAAGATTCTGGTCCGATAAAAGGACTTGTAATTGGTAATGTTCAGTCGGGTAAAACCGCTAATATGGCAGGTCTTATGGCTATGGCAGCAGACAACGGCTTTAACTACTTCATTATTCTCTCCGGAGTTATTGAAAACCTTCGACAACAAACGGCTACACGTTTATATGAAGATATGAATACGTCGGGATACAGCAACCTTGAATGGAAGCAGATTGATAAGCCATCTGTTAAATCTCGAATACCTGAACATAACATCAGCAAATTCAATCTCAGTTTAAAAGACAGAACAAAGTATTTCACTGTAACTTTAAAAAATAAGAAACGTCTTGAGTCTTTGATCAAATGGCTGACGTATGATAAGAATAAGGCGGAACAATTAAGAATACTAATTATAGATGATGAAGCGGATCAGGCAAGTGTCAATACTAAGGATATTGAAGAAGAAGATCAAACAGCTATCAACCATCTTATTAGACAGTTAGTAAACAACAATACTTTTGCAGGGATGAATTATATCTCATATACGGCAACGCCCTATGCCAACATATTAAACGAAACAGATGTTGATTCACTTTATCCTAAAGATTTTATTGTTGCTCTTGAACCTTCTGAAGATTATATAGGACCTAAACAAATATTTGGAGTTGAAGAACCAGAAACCAGTGCAGTTGTAGATATTACGAGAGTAATCAGTGATGAGGATGCTTTAGCAGTCAGAGAACTTCAGAAAGACGAAGCAGATTATGGAATCCCTGAAAGCTTTAAGAAGTCAGTTAATTGGTTTGTCCTTACTGTAGCAGCAATGCGTGCGCTTGACTATAATAAGCCAATCTCTATGCTGGTTCATACTAGCTTCAAAATTGTTCATCATAAAGTGATTGCTGAAAATATTGAAAGTTATTTGAGATATTTAAAACATAATATTTCTACAACTATGCCCGAGCTTAGAGAGTTATATGAAAATGAAACAGTAGACTTTAAACGGTCTTTCTTCCTTAAAGGTATGAATAATTATTCTTCCCCTGATGAAGTGCCGGATTATCCATCATTCGAGGCAATTAAGCCATACTTGGAAAGACTGTTTCGCTTAGAAGATAAAGAGTTTGTCAGTCATATACCTATTGGTGAAGAAGGAGAACCTGCTTATCACAAAGGATTTCATTTAGCTATTGATAATAGTCAGTCAAGGGCTGATGACCAAATAGTGCGACTTATGTATCCGAAGAAAAATCAAATGCCTAATGTTGCACCTGCTTTTATTGTTGTAGGCGGTAATACATTATCCAGAGGATTAACCATTGAAGGATTGACTTCGACTTTCTTCCTGCGAACTACAAACCAGGCTGATACTTTAATGCAGATGGGGAGATGGTTCGGTTATCGTAAAGGATATGAAATATTTCCACGAGTATGGATGGAAAGACTGGCCTACGAAAGATTTCAGTTCCTGGCACAGATGAATGAAGAATTGCGCGAAGAAATAGAGCAGTATTCTACTTTCGGCTGGACTCCTACTGATTATGCACCGAAAGTTAAGAATTCGGTAAATAACAAATTAATTAGAATTACTTCTTCTAATAAAATGCAGAAAGCCAAAGATGCTGAATATGACTTTAATGGTTTCAATTCCCAAACTATATATTTTGAGAACAATGAACAAAAATTAAAGGACAATTTATCATTAACAAAGCAGTTCTTAAATGGTCTGGATGAACCTGAAATTTCTAAAAACCATATGATCTGGCGAAACGTACGTAAAAAAGATGTTAAAAAGTTTCTCAAGAATTATATTGTATGTGAAAAAGACATTAAAATGTCCTGTCTTAAAGCTTTGACCCAGTGGATAGATAAAAATGAGGAATATATTGCTGACTGGAACGTTATTTATGCAACAAAGGGACCATTGTCTCGTTCATCTCAGAAAAATTCAGACTGGGAAATTCATGGTTATCAACCTAAAGCCAGTACTCGTACAAGGCTGATTAAAAATAGTACCGATGAAATTACTAGTATCGGTTCACTACGAACACCATCAGATCTATTAGCTGATATTATAGACAATGAAAAAACAACGGCTGACCATTCAGAAATACAGTATATAAGAGAAAAATCAGGCTATGGTAATGTACCTCAGCTGATTATCTACAAAATAGATAAAGATAACCGAACACCTGAAGAATATAAAGAAATAACTAAAGGTAATAAGCCTAACAGAGAACCACTGAATTTTCCTGCAGATATTATAGGGATTAATGTAATGATACCAGGTTCAACTAATAGAGATAATATGGTTAAGTATGTAACGGCACAAATTGATGTGAAAAATGAACCGATAGATGAAGAGGAGATTGAAGAATAGTGGAATTAAAAATTGCCCCTAATGATTTACAAAGTATGTCCCAGGATGGGGATGCTATATTACGTTCATTGCAGAATAAAACATTACCGATAATGGATCTGATGGTACGTGAATCTCTACAGAATAGTCTTGATGCTACATTACCTGATGCACAGGAAACAAAAGTAGAATTTAAAATAAACAGATTTGAAACAGAAGATGCAGCCTGCTACTTTGAGGGTGTGGAAGATGTTCTTAATGAAAAATATCCAGGACAGCAGTGGGTTATATCAGTTTCTGACAAGAACACATCTGGTCTTACCGGAGATTTTCGTACAGACGATCCATTAGTACTTGAAAAAAGTAATTTCCAGAAGCTTGTATTTGGAATCGGTAAAAATCAGGATAAAGAAGGAGCAGGCGGCAGCTGGGGGCTGGGCAAAACGAGTTATTTTCGTCTTGGAAAAGGAATAGTGATCTATTATACAAGGATTAAAACCGACACAGGGTATGAAGAGCGCTTGATTGCTTCATTAATTGAAAGTCCTAAACAGGAGGACAGATTACTACCTGAAAGTCTACGGGGAATAGCGTGGTGGGGCGAGTATGATGAAAGCAGAACAAAAATACTTCCTCTGACAGACTCTGAAGAAATACGCAATATTCTCGAGTTATTCAGTATTGAAAACTATAAAGAAGATGAAACTGGTTCTACTATCATCATTCCGTTTATAGATGAAATAAATGTTTTAGAAGAAAGTTTAAATTCTGAATACCCATGGCTTCATACCTATGAAGAAGAGATTAAAATGGCTGTTCAGCGCTGGTATGTTCCGAGAATCATGAATCCGATATATTCTCAGAATATCGGGAACTCTTGGCTGAACTGTCTGGTTAATGGTCAGCCGATTATGAATAATTTTAATATAGAGCCTGTATTTGAAGCTTTTTCGGACCTTTATAATTCAGCACTAACAGGTAAATCAATGAAAGATTATATCAATGTACTGCCAATAAAATTACCAAAATATGCGTTAAAAGAAGCTGGACAGCCAATCGGTCACGTAGCGTTTGCTGAAATAAGCAAAACGCACTTGAAAATGGGGCCGCCTGACTACAAACCATCTGCTTTAGCCTATCTAGGATTTGATCCAGCAATTATTAGTGATGAAAGTAACAATAAAGTAATGGCTTATTGTAGAAAGCCTGGAATGATTATAGAATACAGTACAACTAATGATTGGATTCCAGCTAATATTACTGTAAAAGAGGACCATTTTCTTTTAGGATTTTTTGTACCATCATCACAAAGTGAACTAATTGAAAAATACCAGAATCTTGGCTACAAAAATGTTGAGGCATATTTGAGAGCAACTGAAAATGCTGACCATGCGACTTGGGCAGATGAAGATAGTATTACTATTATTAAGAGGATTAAATCCTATACATTAAGCGCTATAATGAATACGTACAAAGATCCGGATGAAAATGAATACTCTTCTGCTACATCAGGATTATCAAGAAAGTTCGGTTCTATGTTACTGCCTCCTAGAGGATATGGTAAAAGGCCGGAAAGAGGAGAAGATAGGAATCCACCTAACAATGGTCAGCCTAAAAAAGCGAATTCAACTATAGTTGTTTCATCGGTTCAATTACTCGATGAAAAGAAAATTGAAATTAACTTTAATGTTGATATCAAGAAAAATAAAACAGCAAAGGTCTTCCTTGATATTCTAGGTCAGGATCAAAAAATTGATTACGCTAGCTGGCTGAAGACATTTGGTAATCAAGTTCAATTTCCATTCAAGTTTAAAGAAGTTGAAATAAAAAGTGATAATACGGAATTTGAGCTATCTTTTGAAAGCGGTACAACTGAGTTCAAAATAACTTCGCTGTCACAGAATGATTTGACGCTGTCAGGTCTTATAAGACTTGAAATACTATCAGATCAATATCAGCCCCAGCTTTCAATTAAAACAGAGAATAAAACAAATGATGGAGTTGATATTGATTGATTAATAACCAAATTTCCTTATATAACAAAATAGATGAATCTTTAGTTAAAGATTCAGGTATCAACCTGTTATTTACCGGCATAGAATATAAAAATAATAATGAAGTCACTAATGTATCGGTGCAAGAAGATTATAATAATGTATTAGTAATGAATGAAATGGACGATAACTGGTCTCCCTCTGAATATGAGTTAACTCTTAATCACAGACTGAGTATTGAAAATCCGAAGCTGCTGTTCGGTGAAACAGGAGTCACTATGCCGGGCAACAGCATAGGGTTAGCTGCTCATATATATTCTAAGACTGCTAACTTTCAGAAGACTGTTGATCTCTTTGAAGTTACTTATAGAGAAAATGCCATCAGTTACGATTTTAGTCATCATTTCCCTGTAGGGGTTCTAAATGGGAAAGTCGAATTTGAATACTTTTTCTATTTAAAAGATGTGAAAGAAACCTACTTTAGACATGCGTCTAAAAAAGGGATGGTATTAACTCTGGAGCATATAAGTACGATGACATTGATTGTAGATGGAGATGGGTCGGCATTCCCGATAACTGAGTTTGAAGATAAAGAAGGACCGCTATGGAAGCTTGAAACTAACTGGGTAGAACCCAATATCGAGCCCTTTAATTCCTCAACAGTCAACTTAAGCCTGAATATTAAACACCCTTTATTTGAGCAGGTTAAAAACGGCAGGACACAAATTAGTAGAGCCATGATGGGCGACATCATGCTGCAGGCAATGAGTCTCATTATTATAGAAGTAATTTTTAAAGATCAGAAAAATATTGAAGAGAAGCTCGAAGACACAAGTGACAGCATTCTTTCAGCAGTTCAGTACTGGGTAGAATCATTTGATATTGATACATCCTCGATTGCAGGTATTTCTAACTCTATGCGTGTTCATTGGGATAGAAAAATGATAAGTGGAGGTAATAATGATGATTAACTGGGAGAGTATTAATTATAATGTTTCACATGCGACTCGTGATTATGACAATATTGTTATAGAATCGGATAATGTTACTCCGATTCAACCCAATGCATCATTTCTACCCATCAGGGAGCAGTTAATCAATGCTCGCAATCGCATCTTTGAAGAAAATCAACTAGATGGTGCTAATAGATTAGGTTATGAATTTGATTTGATGTTCGGACTGGAACTATATCAAATATTAAATACAGAAGTAGGGTTTACAAACAGAGCTGCTTCTAAAGATGATATCTGGAGATATTTATCAATCAATGTGATTCCGGATATCGTTCATTCCCGCTGGGGAATGAACGAAGATCACTTCTATAAAAATTCACGGAGAATCTGGCTGAAAACAATCTGGTGGTATGTTGAACTGGCCTGGCATAAAGATGTCGCAACGACTTATAATCTGTTAAAAGACAATACAACGGATACAATTCTGCAGTTAGTTGAACGTCCTGGAATAGGATATTATGTCGATTTATATAGAGAAATTATGTTACAATATAAATCTTATGAAGATAAAGACCGTAATTTATTTCGTTCAATATTGAAGCTGAACACAGCTCGTCTTGCAATCAGTTCTCCAGAACTTGTTGAAGGTGGAATAGAAGCATATGTAGAAGAATTATTTAATACAGTTACAGAGGTTTAATATGCTGTACACCGATAGTTTATATCAGACAGTTATTAAAAATTTAAGTCCAAATGCAGTGAATCTTGCTATTATTAGCGGATATAGCGCGGGGAAGTTTCTTGAACAAGTTGCTATGGACTTTCCTAACCTTTCTATCCAGTTGTATTTAGGAATGACACATCAGGGCATTCCTAAAAATGATCATATGATTTATACGAAGTTGATGAAAATCAACAAAAATATCAAGGTCTTTTATCAAGTAAAAGGCAGTCCAACACATATGAAAGTGTATGAGTTTAAATCATTACGTGAAACAAGAACGCTCATAGGATCAGCAAATTTCAGCGACAATGGTTTTAATAACCATCGTGAAATATTGACTGAGGTTGCAGACGACTTTACTGCTCTATTTAGTGAACAGCAAAAGCTGTCTTTGCCATGTACGGCGAAAAATATAGATTCCTACGTCTCTATTATAGAAGATATAAAAGATTTAGTTAAAATCAATTATGAAGAAATAGTAGAAGCTTTAAATGTGGATGAAGAATTAGCTATAAAAGAAAATGAAGAGGAATATATTATTCCAAAAAGAAATAAAAACATTCTTAACAGATTAAAAACAAACCGAAATTTCAAATACTACACTTCATTTGAAGTAGAAATAGTACTGAGCAGTACTGCTAATCCAAGATGGGATGAAACAGGTATTAACGCTTGTTTTGATAACAAAGTATCAGCTTTGCAGGAAACAGCGAACAAACCTTTCTCTAAAATGTTTCCGATAGATAAGACGTTTGACCTTTATACAGAAGATGGTTTCTGTTATAGAGCTCAACTGTTCGATAAGTTTGACAGCAGACTTAAAATTTTAGACGGTGACTTCTATTTGTTTATTAAGGATAAGATAGGTTTACAAGAATACATCCCGATAAGTAGAGAGATGCTGGTGGAATACGGCAGTACTTCTATAAAGTTTGAACGAATCGATGAAACGAAGTATATAATGAAATTTTAGTAATAAAAGAAGGAGTTGGTTATACAATGTTGAGAGTAATAGAAACATTTAGTGGCATTGGTAGCCAGGCTCAGGCATTAAAAAATATTAATGTACCTCACTCTATAGAAGCAATTGTAGAATGGGAAATTGGAGCTATGTATGCTTACGACATAATGCATAATGGTCCTCAGGATTTAACACCATATCGTCATCATACTAAGCAGTCTCTTGTTAATGAGTTACTAAAATATACATTATCAGGAGACGGTAAAGAACCTTTATCTGAGCGTTCTTTGGGATCAATGAATATGCCTCAATTAAAGGCGATTCTTTGCTCTATTGAAAGAAATAATAATCTAGTTGATATAACTCAAGTTCATGCTGAGGACTTACCTGAATCAGATCTTTTAACTTACTCATTCCCGTGTCAGGACTTATCTATAAGTGGCCACTGGCATAAGAATAGCGGTGGTATTGACAGAAATGCTAATAATCGATCTACTTTGTTATGGGAGATTGACCGTATACTAAATGAGTATAAAGAATCGGACAAAGAAATGCCTCAGTTTCTGTTGATGGAGAATGTAAACAACATTCTTTCTGACAAACATATTCATAACTTCAGAGAGTGGCAGGATCAACTGAAAGAATACGGTTATTATAATCATGTCTGCACTTTAGATGCTAGAAACTTCGGAGTACCTCAATCAAGAAAAAGAACATATATGATAAGTGTCAAAGTCAATAGTGAAGAAGAATACCAGCATATGAGCGATTACTTTTTCTTCAACAACCTTGAGAACTTTGTCGTGAGCAAACAGTATCTCAGACCGTTGAATGAATATTTAAAGCTTGCTTATGATAATGAAGTTTACCGGGAAGAAGCAATTTTAAGTACACCTACCTGGACACCTTCAAGAGAAAAAATATTTAAGAATAATAAAACTTTGGCTGAAGACAGGACACCTGTAAAAAATGAATTTGCTAGAACGATAACAACGAAACAGGATAGAAATCCGAATTCAGGTATAATAAAATATAATAAAGAAATTCTAACGAAAAAGAATACTTATTATAGAAACCTTACTCCCAGAGAATGTTTTCTGTTGATGGGTTTTGATGAAGAACAGTTTGATTTATTGATGGAACATAATATTGATTTATCAGAAGGTAAAAAGATTCTTCCTAATGCCAGATTAATAAGGTTAGCAGGCAATAGTATAGTAGTACAAGTTCTTGAAAAGTTATTTTTGCAGATGCTCGACATACAAAGTTCTGTACTTAACAAAAGCGAAGTAGTAGAAGTTAATTAATTGAAAGTTTGTTATGGCGAAAAAAGGGAAAATAAGTTAAAACTAAATGGGATGTGGTCTCATGGATAATTTAACTCCCGAGCAAAGAAAAAAGAATATGACTAATATTAAAGAAAGTAATACTAAGCCTGAGTTATTAGTAAGAAAATATCTTTATTCTAAAGGTCTGAGATATAGAATCAATGATAAAAGATTTCCAGGAAGTCCAGATATTTATATACCTAAATACAAAACAGCCATTTTTGTGAATGGCTGTTTTTGGCATGTACATGATTGTGATCTGTTCGTTATGCCGAAGACCAATCAAGAATTCTGGAAAAAAAAATTAGAACGTAATATTGCAAGAGATGAAGAGAATATTGAATCATTAACAGAGATGGGGATAAGAGTAGTTATAGTATGGGAGTGTGGATTGCGAGGCAATACTATTAAAGAAACATTAGAAGAATTGTATAATTTAGTTATTAATACAGAGACGTAATTTATAATTTATATAAAGGGGAGATTGATATGAAAGATAGATTATATTATGAACTTCTCGGACGAATCAGTGAGCTTGAGAATAGGATGAACAAATTAGAGAATGATTTAAAAAATCAAAAATCAAATTATAATAATAGTAATAGCAATTTCATTATTAAAGAAAGTAAAAGTAACTTCACTTACATAACTAAAGAAAGTAAAAAAGAATTAATAGATGTGGAAGAAACAAAACTAACTAAAGATAAAGTCATATCTGATTTAACTGAAAAAGTAAGGCATTTAGGAATAACTATTAATAAAGGCAATAAGACAGAAGGGCTAGGGATTATTACTACTTACAATGGTATTAAACTAAATGTAATGCTTAGAACAAGTCGAGATTATTCAAAAGGCTATAGTTGGGAAGATAAGTATGAGCTTTCAGGATGGTCAACTATTAGACCAGATAAGATAGAAATGTTTGATGCTTATTTGTTTGTAGTGTATAAACAGGTAAATATTTATTATTTTGTTTTAAGTAAAGGTGAAATGAATGAAATGCTCAAACAAAAGGTGCCTGATAAAAACGGCAGTTATCATTTTTATTTTGCAAGAAATTTTGAAGGACATTTTTATGAACATAGAGAAGATAAAGTAATATTTGATGCAAATAAATATTATAATAATTGGGATGTATTAAAATCTTTAGCGAATAAATAATAATTACAAATGTAAAATATTCAATTTTATGATTCTATTAATATCATTACGCAGTATTTGGGAGGATAAAATGAACATAACACCTGAAACTAAACCAATTTCTGAAATTTTCTCAATTGAAAGTAAAACAATTTATAAAATACCTTTTTATCAACGTAATTATTCGTGGTATACACAGAATATTGAAGACTTATTTAACGATATTATTGAAGAAAATAAAGGATATTATATAGGTAATCTTCTGGTTTCTAAGAAAAGTAAAAAAGATGGATTAACAACGTTTGATGTAGTAGATGGACAGCAAAGACTTACAACTATTGCTTTGTTCTTTTTAGCATTATATGAAAGGTTGCAGGAATTTCTTGAAGAATCAGATTCTAAAACGCAGAGAGCTATTTTTGGATTACAAAACGATATATCAAGAAAACTATTATTTGAAGCAACTAAAACGCCGAAACTAGAACTATTAGAAAAAGATGCAGAGGTATATAATAATTTTCTGGGTATTCTTTTAGATAAAGATAAATCAAAATTTGGTAATCGTGTATTCGGTAAAAGGTATTACTTTATCAAAGAATTATTTGATGAAATGAGTACCTATGATGAAATTTTTAACTTCTATGATAAATTAAATTCTGTTGAAATATTAAGGATTACGGTAGATGATTTGAGCGATGCTTTTACTGTATTTTCCTCGCTTAATGCAAAAGGTCTGCCTTTAACATTAATTGATTTACTTAAATCAAAGTACTTAAGTGTAGCCATAACCGAAATCACACAAGAAGAGGCCATGGAAGAATGGAATACATTAATAGGAATTTTTTCAGATCAGAATCAAAATGCAAATTCAGGAGTTATAACTCAGTTTCTACTCAATAATTATGATACTTTTATTAGCGATAAAGGAAATTCAATTACTAAATCCTCTGCTTTAAGAAAGTATGAAGAAGTATTTACTGATAAAAAATATCATTATATGAATGAATTAACTGAAAATGCTAGAATTTATTCCTATATCTCTCCAGCTATAGACAATAGTGATGAATTAGAAATTGATGAAGACATAATAAACAAATTAAATGAATTGGCTAAGCTGGAGTCTTCTCAAGTTTATCCTTTACTAATGTATATACTAAAAAAGTATATACATGACCAAATGACTAAACAAACTGTAATTAATATAGTGGATTATCTTATTTGCTATTATGTAAGACGAAATATTGTTTTAAAACCTAAAGCATCTAATATTAGAGCAAAAGTTATTGATATAATCAGAGAACTAGCTAAAAATAGTGAACTTGATGAAAATGCTCCAACTATTACTAAAAATACTTTAAATAAAATTATATCTTCTGACTCAGATTTCTATAATGCGTTATGTGGATCAATCTATGATGTTTCTCCTTCTACTGCACGATTTATTCTAATTGGCATTGAAAGAGCAAAAGGAGGGTTTTTCAATAAACAAAACCCTGATACTTTAGATAGTTTTAATGAAAATAAAAAAGGTAAAAAGCAATTAATATGGACATTAGAACATATTTTACCTCAAGGTGAAAACTTGAAAAATGATTGGGCAAATATGATTTCTCCTGAAAATATAGATTTAGCATCGCAAATACAAAACGAAAATACTCATAAGCTTGGAAATTTAACTCTAACAGGATACAATTCTGAGATGAGTGATAAAAGCTTTATTATAAAAAGAGATTATAGGCCAAATGAAAACAGTGCTTATACTGGATTAAGAACGAATTTATTTATAAATAGTTTTATTCCAAATGATGAAATAGAAGAAACTATCGATTCCAAAAGTACTTGGACTATAAATGATATTAATAGAAGGTCAAGAAAGTTGGCTGATATTGCTTTTGAATTATATAAAATTCAATAGTGTTTAAAAGCTGATTAACTTTTAAACATTGTAGTAAATATTTTTACAGCCCCGACTCGACGTTGAGGCTGTTTATTTTAATTCTTTTTCCTTTTCAAGCTTAGCAACAATTCGTATAGGTTCTTCAATACAAAAATTTTATATATCGTTTTATTCCATAATTTAAAATAATGATTGAGTACAGTTATTGTCTACTTACTTTCTAAAAAATGGACTGAGGATTGGAAATAACTATTAAGTGTAGTATTGAGGTTATATTATATGTTCTAAAACTCGAGTATAATGAACATCATGAAATTATCCATCATCTTTACAAATTTAACATTTATTATCTTTTTGCATTTAA
>CABFOL010001155.1_pt1 | contig 12016 bp, 7 predicted proteins | sample 3521961 | NCBI WGS metagenome assembly CABFOL01 (sample SAMEA5312453, study PRJEB27640) | indoor metagenome | biome: indoor environment; feature: uncontrolled; material: polymer tiles stone | place: Germany | collected 2014-07-07
CTTAATGATATGGGTATCAATCGTAAATTATCTGAAATTAAAAGAAGTTTTCGTACACTCAATACTGATTTAAAACTAAGTCGTAACAATTTCGTTAATAGTGAAAAAAGTATGACTTCTTATAAAAATAGAGTGCGTGAACTTGACGGTGCTTTGAGTGTATCTAAGAAAAACTTAGAGGCTTTGAGAAAACAATATCAAGAAGTAGCAAAAGAACAGGGACACAACAGTAAAACTGCTCAATCGCTACGTCAGGAAATCAACAGACAAGCTGATACTCAAAACTACTTACAAAAAGAATTAGGTCAAACTACCGAAGATTTCAAAGCGTTTCAAAAAGAGGCAAGAGAAGCACAACGATTATCCAGTAGTGGTTGGGGCAAAGTAAGTAAAACGTTTGAATCAATGGGTCCTAGACTTACAAGTGCTGGTGACGCTATGAAAGGCGTAGGGCGTAACATGTCAATGTACGTGACTGCACCTATTGTTGGTGGTTTCGGTCTAGCGGTAAAAACTGCGGCAGACTTTGAAGGGCAAATGTCACGAGTTGGTGCGATTGCTGAATCAAGTAAAGGCGAACTAAAGGCAATGAGTGACCAAGCAATTGATTTAGGTGCTAAGACAAGTAAGTCGGCTGCTGAAGTTGCACAAGGTATGGAAGAACTCGCAGCGTTAGGCTTTGACGCTCAACAAATAATGAAAGCTATGCCTTCTGTTATTTCTGCGTCTGAAGCAAGTGGTGCAGATATGGCAGAAACAGCTACTATCATGGCATCATCTTTAAACGCATTTGGACTTGAGGCTAAAGATTCAGGCCACGTTGCCGATTTACTCGCAATGGCTGCTAACAAGTCGGCTGCTGATATAAGTTATATGGGCGATGCTTTGAAATACGCAGGTCCTCCTGCTAAATCGTTAGGTGTATCGTTAGAAGATACTTCCGCAGCGGTAGGTATTATGTCAGATGCAGGTTTAGAAGGTAGTCAAGCAGGTACAGCATTACGTGCTTCGTTCATCAGATTAGCAAACCCTACTAAAAAATCAGCGAAAGCTATGGATTCAATGGGCATCAGTTTAACAAATAGCAAAGGCGAGTTTGTTGGTATGCCTAAGCTAATTGAACAGTTCAAAAGTGGTATGCAAGGCATGACGAAAGAACAGAAACTTGCTAACGTAGCACAAATTGTCGGAACTGAAGCAGCATCAGGTTTCTTAACATTGATAGATGCTGGACCATCAAAAATTGATAAATTTAGTAAGTCACTTAAAAATTCAGATGGTGCAAGTAAAAAAGCAGCCGATAGAATGAAAGATAACTTGAAAGGATCACTCGAACAATTAAGTGGTGCTTTTGAGTCTGCTGGAATTATTATCGGTAACATCTTTTCGCCAGTTCTAAGGAAACTAGCTGATACGATAACCTGGCTAGTTGAAAAACTGAATGGCATGTCTAAAGGTATGCAAATAACAATGGTTGTATTAGCAACATTAGCGGCAGCAATCGGTCCGTTAATATTTGCCTTCGGTGCGTTTATAGCAGTGATAGGCAGCGCAATGACAACCTTATTACCATTAATTGTTGGTATCGGTAAAGCTGGAGGTATAATGGCGTTCTTGTCTGGTAAACTAGCCACAGCCATTAAGCTATTCCCTATGCTAGGTAGTGCAATAACTCTAGCCACTGGACCAGTTGGTTGGATAGCGGCTGCAATTGTAGCGTTAGGCGTTGCGTTTGTAGTTGCATATAAGAAGTCAGAAACATTTAGGAACATCGTCAATAACGCTTTAAATGGCGTTAAACAAACGTTTGTTACGGTAGGAAATATCATCAAAGGTTTCTTCCAACTATTCAAAGGTAACGGTCAAGATGGCGTTATCACACTAAGTAAGATATTACCACCTAACGTGGTAGTAGGACTTACTAACTTTGCAACAAAAGTTAAAACAATATTCTTCCAAGTAGTGACTGCTGTTAAAAACTTTGCAGCTTCAATTGGAACACAAATTAGTGCATTCTGGTCTAAGAATGGTGCTGAAATAACGCAAGCTGTCAAAACAATAGGCAACGTTATATCAACAGTCTTTAAATTCATTTGGTCATATGTAATCAAGCCAATTATGACATTGATATGGAACTTGATGAAATTATTATGGCCAGCTATAAAAATGTTAGTCGTTTCTGTATGGAACAATATCAAAGGCGTTATACAAGGTGCTTTAAATATTATACTAGGCGTTGTTAAAGTATTCTCTGCTTTACTCACAGGCAACTGGAAAGGCGTTTGGCAGGGTATTGTACAAATACTAAGAGGTGCAGTGAAGTTAGCATGGAATCTAGTCCAATTATGGTTTGTTGGCAAGATATTGAGTGTCGTTAAAGTTGGACTTGCTGCATTAAAAGGTGTTGTAACTAAAAACTGGCGATTTATTCATACATTCATTGCAACGATAGTCTATGCAATATGGAATAAGGTAAAAGCAGCGTTTAATGGTTTGTATAAGTCTACACGAAATATATTTACTAACTTATCTAAATTCTCACGTAATTTATGGACTTTATTGAGAAATACAATAACTAAATTCGCACAGAGTATTTGGACTAACGTTCGTACTAAGTTTAGTGGTTTATTCAAATCAACACGTAGCATATTTACAAACTTATCTAAGTGGACTCGTAATTTATGGACTGCGTTGAAAAATAGAATAACTTCACTTGGTCAGATGATATGGACTAACATACGCAATAAGTTTAATGGCTTGTATAAATCTACACGATCTATATTCACAAGTTTATCTAAATGGAGTCGTAACTTATGGACTAACCTTAAAAATGCGATTACTAAACTAGCACAGAATATATGGACAAATGTTCGTAATAAATTTACAGGCATGTTCAAGAGTGTTCGTGGAATTTTAGGTAAATTGTTCAATAGTTCTAAAAACATATTCACAAACATCAAAAATAGTGTTACTAACTTAGCGCATGGTGCAAGAGATAATGTTGTGAATGGTTTCAAAGCCATGTACAACAAAGGGAAATCTTGGATAAGTAAGTTGAAGAATTTCTTATCAGATTCAGTTAGTGGTTTTAAATCAGTTGCTAAAAAAGTTGGTAATGGAGTAGCGAATGGTGCTATTTCAGGACTGAACGCTATGATTGACGGTATCAACTCATTGTCTGATAAGATTATGAATAAAAAATTAATCAAGAAGAAAATTCCTAAGCTATCAACTGGAACTGGCATCCAAACAGATAGCAACGGTTTACTAAAACGTGGTACTAAAGCAATAGTAAACGACAGAGGGCTAGGTAATGCTTCAGGTCCTAATGGTCATAAAGAATTGATATATCGTCGTGGTGGCAAGGTAGAACGTCCGATAGGTAACAATAAGAAAGTTAATCTAAGACGTGGTGATGGCGTGTTTAATGGCGCTCAATCACAATCATTATTACCACACTTATCAACTGGAACTATTCCAGAAGATATGCTCAAAAAGGCTAGAAAACATAAAAAACATGACGAAGTTCATGGTGACGTTCCTGCACAAAAAGGTGGAGGAGGTAACACGCTTACTGCAATAGCAGACAGTGGGAACAAAGCGTGGAATTGGACAACTGAACAAGCTAAAAAAGCTAAAGATACATTTGGGAAAGCAATTGGCGATGTTTGGGACTACGCAAGTAACCCTATGAAATTAGTTAATAAAATGCTTAAACATTTCGGTGTAGATTTTTCTGACATCGGTGGTGCTATGGGTGGCACAATTAAATGGGCATATAAAGGCTTGAAAAAAGGCGTTGAAACCTTATTAACTGGTTGGTTTGATGATAGTGGTGGAGACGGTGACAGTAGTTTTATAGACCTTTCAAAAGGTATTAACTTCCCATTTAGTCCAAATGGTAGAGCGCCAGGTTATCCGTTCAATAGTCCTCACTATGGTGTAGACTTAAATTATGTGTACGATAAACTGTACTCAGTCTTTTCGGGTAAAGCAACAGCTAGAGGTGGATATAACGGTGGTTTCGGAACAATGGTAGACATTGTAAGTGGTGCTACTAAAGTTATATATGGTCACATGAGTAAACACGCTTTTAGTGGTAGCAAACAAGTTAAACCTGGTGATTATCTAGGAGTGTCTGGTAACACTGGGCGTTCATCTGGTCCTCACTTACATTTTGAAGTTCAAAAAAATGGCGTACCTATTAACCCACTTGAATGGCTCAAAAAGAATAATGGTAAATCTGGTGGAGGTAAGTCAGGTAAATGGGACGGAGACGTTAAAGAGGCATTAAGATTAGCTGGACTCCCTACAACTGCTGCATATGTCAACGCATGGAAACGACAAATACAAACTGAATCTAGTGGTAACCCTAGAGCAGAAGGTCCAGGAAGTTCCGAAGGTACACCTAAAGGACTTGTACAGGTTAAAACTCCAACGTTCAATGCTTATAAGTTACCTGGTCATGGCAACATTTGGAACGGCTTAGATAACTTAGTTGCTGGTATGAGATACGCAAAAGCTCGTTATGGTAAAAATGGTTTATTAAACCAAATTGGGCGTGGCTTACCATATAAAACTGGCGGCATTATAACACAAAATGGTTTATATAACCTAGCTGAAGATGGACACAGTGAAGTAGTCGTGCCATTAGATCCTGCGCGTGCAACTGATGCTATGAAGTTAATTGCTTATGCTCAAAGTAAGGTTAATGACAAAAAGAACAAACGTCCTAACCAAATTAAGTCAACTACAAGCAATGTTGCAAGTAACCACGATGCAGAAATACTTCAAATGCTTGCTAAACAAATCGAGCAACAACAAGAACAAATCAATATCTTAACTAAGATTGCACTAAGTAATCAAGATATTGCTGATAAACCAGTAACGAATGAACGAGATATAAGTCGACAACAAGCCTTCCGTTCTCGTCAACTTTCTTATCAAATGGGAGGAGGATTAACTTAATGAAAAAATGGGTTAAAATGTTTGATGATAATTCAACGACAGTATTAACCGATATGAAAGGTTTAACCTTTTTAGATGCTCGTGAAGATGGTGTTGAAATAAGAGTAAATTCTATCGAATCACAAGGAACTGATGGAGTTATGTTGGGACCGGCATCATTCGGTCCATTCCCACTGGTGTTACGATTCTTTTATAAAGGCGTAGACACGCAAGATTACAAGTTAATGAAACAAAAATTGAGGGGTATGTTATTCAGACGTACTCCTTTTTATATTGTTCATTCTGATATACCAGCCAAAAAATACGCAGTTTATTGCGAAGATAATGCTATAACAGATGTTGGGCATCAGAATGGAGAGTTCGAAATAACTTTCACTGTATATAAAGGTTATTCCGAGTCCTTATACGACACTGATCAGTTTTCATTAATGAGTGACAATTGGCAATTTGAAAGTGGTTTGTTGCCAGACAATGAAATCACATATACACATAAGCGGTCAGATTTCAAAATTTTCAATGGTTCAAGTGATACGATTAACCCTCGTATGCGACACAAGTTGAAGATTTATATGCAATTAAATGCGAATAATGGCTTTAGACTCGTCAATAAAACGACAGGAGATATATTCCAATATAAACAAGCAATTGATATTAATACACCACTTGTTATCGAGGGTGGTTATCCTTATTTAATTGTGAATGATAAATATAGTCGATGTGGTCGTTCGACCAATCATGGCATCATTACGTTAGCACCAGGTTACAATAAATTTGAAATATGGGGGAATGCAGATGATGTTAATATCAAATTCATTTTCCCATTCATTTATAGGTAGGTGTTCATATGGATATAATCGTAACTGACTTAAAGAACACCATGTCAGAACTGTTACTTGATTTCTATTATGAGTCATTCAGTTATGAATATGAACGTAATAGTAGCCGTACAGTATCATTTACAGCTTATATGACTAGCCACAATAAAGATGTTTACAACATGTTACAAAATGAAAGTTTTATTGAATACGAAGGGCAAACGTATGTGATAAAGAACACTAACCCTAAAATGACAGGTAACATTCATACGAATGAAGTTACAGCACATCACATTATGTATGAATTTCAGAATCATTACATTAGTAAGGATATTGTGAATGAAGAATTGAACTCTGAAGATGAAACTGAACAAGTACTTTATTACTCACTTGAAGATTATTTAAACTTTGGTTTTCGTGGTAACAAGTTAGGTTATACCTATGAAATTAAAGGAAAGTTTTCAGGAACAAAAGCTATTGATGATTTAGGTGATAAAAATGGTATTGAGTTTTTAGTTGAAGGTGCTGAAATATTCAACTATATCATGTTTGCAGATAACAAAAAGATTTACATTTATGATGACGAGACGTTTTATAAACAATCAGAATTAGTTATTCGTTATCAACTGAACAATGATGAAGTAGATGTATCGGTTAATACAAACAATCTTAAAACGTATGTTGAAGGTTATGGCAAGAAAAAGAATAAAACTGAAACTAAAAATTACAGTCCTATTAAACCACCTGATCTAAAATATAACGGTACTTTTTTCAAGGAAGGCACTTGGCGTACACAAGTTGTCGGTGCTAGTTATGAAAAAACTTTCGAATGTAAATGGGGGAATGAAACGCTTGTATGGTCCCTAAAAAAACTATCACGAGGTGGCTTGTTAGATGTATACCTCGACGGAGATTATATCGGACGATTTAGTTGTTATAGTCATACTGCACGTTCTGAAAGTATTGTGATTGCCAAAAACTTAAAGAAAGGCACACATATATTTAAAGCAGTACATCGTGGTGCTGATCCAAATGTTAAAGAATATAAGACTGCACCAACTATGTATGTTGGAACTGAAAAGTCTACAACATTGAATTTAACAGCAGTATTAAAAGGTAAAGACGTCTATCACACATTAACGAGTTATAAATCACCTAACTACAACACATTCGGTCACAGACAAGCACCAGATGTATTTGACGATAAGATAACATCAGAAACAGAGTTGAGAAACTTATTAAAATCACAATTAAATGACGAACCAGAAGTCGAACTCACAACGAACTACATTGATACAGAAAAAGTATTCGAACGTGACGAGGTCTGGTTTATACATGAACCGATGGAATTTGATACATCAGTTAAGGTCGTGAGTCTGAAAAAGGCACATCCTTACATGAATGTACCAGATGAAATCGGTTTTTCTAATAATAAAACGGATATTATCAAGATTCAACAGACGATTAATAACCGTATCAAGAATGTAAGTAAAGCAATAAATAGAGCAAATATCAACAATATATATAGTCCAGATAGATACTTTGAAGAACCAATTGTAGGGAGTGTGATAATTGATGGCTGAAATTGAAATACCAATCGTCACAAAACGTAATCAAATGACAGGCGACTATGAATATCCACAAACACATGTAAATGGCGTGGTTGGTTTAGATGAATATGTAGAAAATGCTATTCAAGAAAACATACCAGAAATACCTGAAATTGAATTCAGTGATACTGGGTGGATTCCTTATGCAGTACCTACAAATGTTGAAAAAGATACTTTATTTAAAGCAAATGGTGAAAATGGTTTTAACTGTGGTTATCGAATTATCAACATTTTAGGTGCAGAAATGTTTTATATAAGGTTTAACTTAAAAAACATCGAAGAAAATACGTTAATTCAAATACCAAGTGGACTTGTTGAAAACACGCAGTCATTCACATTACGTTCTGGTAGTACACGAGCACCAGTAAAATGTGTAATAAACCCAGATGGCAGCATTCGATTATATCCTGATACATCTGATAGTAATTGGACTTCAAGTGATTATGTATATCAAGAAGTTAGTTTTTTAAATAATTAGGAGGTGTTATATTTGAAAACATATCCAGAATTAAGGGTACAGAAAAATTTAAGCAACAAACTCGATCAATCATCAAGACGTGAACATATCGAGAATTACACTAAGATAGAAAAAGCATTTAACGATTTCATAAGTCATGATTATAAACATCGTACTGATGAAGAAAATGCGCATAACACCAAGCAAATAACGCATGGTAATACAACGCTCGACAAATTATTGACATATAGATTAGCACAAATAGAAAACCTCGTCACAGGTGTTGACGGGAATGGTGTAAAAGAAGTAACAGACAGTCGTGTGTCAACGGACGGTACAAGCCATGAGTTATTATCAGAACGTTTATTACATGATTTCAATAACGTTAGTGAAACAATAGACAACGTGAATAAGAAATTTATTGAAATCAATTTCGACACTTATAACCCAGATAAATCTGGACAAGTACCAGTCAATACGTTGTTACAATCAGCGTTAAATGAAATAAGAGACGCAGGTGCTGGGACACTTATCATTAAAAATGGTGAATATCTCATCAACAAACGTGTAGCAGTCCATTCAAATACAACGATTAAAATGGAAGATAACGCAGTCTTATTAAGAGGTAATGACAGAGCAATCTTAGATTTTGGTAACATTAACGAAATGTTTTATGGTTATGACGGTGTACAAAATATCCACTTAATTGGTGGTACACTAGATTGTAACTTAGAAGAAATAAATAAATACCCGACAGATGCTGCAAATACAATAAACATAAGACACGCTCAAAACGTGTCTTTTTATAATGTCAAATTTAGAAATACATTATCGTATCATGCAGTAGATATAAACGGTGTTAAGGATATTAGCTTTACTAATTGTGTATTCGAAGGTTATAAAAATTTAAATGGTACAAGTGGCAAAGAAGCGATACAAATTGCTGAAATTGTTAAAGGTGGTGTAGGTGGTCCAGGTGCTTGGGACGGAACGCCGTGTAAGAATGTAGTGATTACAGGTTGTGTATTTAGAGCATCTAATATTGCGCCTAGTTTTGATGTAGCAATAGGAAACCATGCGAGTATTCATAATGTCTACCAAGAAAATATCAGAATAACGAACAATACATTCGAGGAATGTAAAGTAGGTGTTTATCCATTCAAGTGGGTTAATGTTGAAATTTCAGGTAACACATTTGATAAAAATAGTACGTGTGTTCGCATTGCAGCCACAAGAGGAAATACCAATAGTGCTAAAGATGTAAACGGTATACCTAGTAAACAATCACAAGGTGGGGACATTTATCTTATTAAAGATAATGTGTTCAGAAACTATAAGAGTTATGGCGTATATGCTTACGGTGAAGAATACAATGACAGTATCGGCTATATTGGTCACATTAGAATAAATGACAATACTTTTACATGCGATAACAATGATAACGGAAAAAATATCGTTATGGCACTTTGTAGACATGTTCATATCAAAGGTAACAATATGACATACAGTTATAGAGGTATTTATATCACGGGTAGTCATAATATATTCATTGATAATAACTACATTGAGAACATTAAAACAGAAGGTATATTCGTGAATGATTCAGCCTATTCTGGTTTTGCTATGCAAACGAATCATTTAAACATTACGAATAACACGATCAATAGCACTGGTCGAAATTGTATGAACATCCACAACTCACGTTTCTTATATATCAACAATAACAAGACACTTAACGCCAATTTACAAACAGAAGATTCAGTTAATCGTGGCGGTATTTTCTTAACAGATTGTAGAAATGGTCGTATTGAAAGTAATGACAATTGGGGCGTAACAGATTCATTTGCAATTTATGGTACGAAATTAACAAATGTTATTGCATTTAATAATGGTGGTAGTGGCACAGTGAGATTAACAGGTACGGAAACAAATATTGGTTATTACAATGTAGATAGTAACAACAATATTATTAAAAAAAGTACGAAAGGGTGATAGATGAATGGTAAATTTTAATGCTGCACCAAATAAAAAAGCAAAACTCGTGTTAGAAACATCAGCATTTAAACAAAGCAGAAGCGACTTAAATGTCGCTTTTTCTACTGCTGATAGAGATACAGCAATATTAGAGTTCACTGTTACACAAAACAATAAACCATTACTATTAGGTGACCATAACGTTGAATCTAGTATTGTATTCATTCACTCAAATGGTTTGAAAATGAAAGGACCTTTAGTAATTACAGACGGTTTAAACGGTAAAATTAGTTATCAAATACCAAATGACATACTAGCGACACCAGGTACTGTAACAGGACAAGTGTATGTTGCGAGAAAATCAACAACTGATACACAAGCAGTTGTAGCTGAACGTATATTTACATTCTCAATTCAAGAGTCACTAGCATGGGAATTTGACGCAGAAACAAAACTGAATTATATCGTTGAGTTTGACGAGTTAGAGGCACAGCTTAAAGAACGTGCTTATGCGATTGAACAAGCAATGGCTAATGCGGAAGATTATGTCGGACAAATTGAACAAGCAAGAGAAAAAGGTTTGTCAGATATTGAAATAGCTAGAACAAATAGTATTGAAGAATTAACCTCGTTAGCAAACAATAAATTAGCAGAAATCAATACTAAAGGTACAGAGTATGTAGATCAACTAAATAATATTAGTGAAGGAATGGACGATAAGATTACTCAATTCAACAGTGATGTTGATGCTGGTGGTTATATCAAAGATACTGATACAACGGATTGGCAAAAATCAAAATTGACAGATGATGAAGGGAATAGTATTCATTTAGATACAATCGATTTTATGAATATAGAAAACACTATTACTAAATCTGGCTTGTACTATGTGGCAGATTCTACGAATGGCATAGAAGGAGAAAACACAAACGGTTTAATTCGTGCGCATTTTAGAAATTCTGATAATAGCGTAATCGAGTTTTACCCGACTGATTCGAATAACGTGTATTACTTACAAAAATATAATGGCATTTGGGACACGTTCACTAAAGTTACAAGAACAACACCAGGTTTTAAAGCTGAGTCTGAAACGGGATCACAAAACAAAGCTGATATTGCGTTTAATAATGCTAAATCATACGTTGATAACGAACTTAATACGAGACAAAAATTGTTGTGGTCTGGAAATGCGAGTGCGAAAGATACGACTATGACGTTAACAGAATCTTATAAAAACTATACTATTTTAATTTTTGAATATTTCACTCAAGCTGGTATCAAGTCATATCTAACACTTATACCAACTACAACAACTATAATTCCAATTCAAGATTTTAATTTATCTAACTCTGATGGTGGTGCAGCAAGATTTTATGAAACAGGTATTTATATGAGAACGAATACAGAGTTTACGATCACACATAACCATACATTTGTACCAGAAACAAATACTGGTGTATCTAACTCAAACCCAATCGAAATCAGAAAGATAGTAGGTGTTAAATAATGCAAATACAATTAAATGCGAATAACGAAATTTTAGCCTTTGCGATTGTTGGGGAACTGAACGAAGGTATATTGATATCAGATTATCCTCAAAACTTTATAGAAGATTTTAAACAACTTAAATACAAATACGAGAACGAACAAATTGTATTGAATGAAAACTATAAAGAAGTTCAAGAAGAACAGATTAAACCACCTAACGTTGCGACACCAGGTACAGACGAAGAACTACGTAAGATGTTTGCAAGTATGCAAGTTCAGTTAGTTCAATTATCACAAGAAATGGCTATACTCGGTCAAAAACTAGATGGAGGTAGTGAATAATGAAGATGTTATTCCCAAAATTTGAAGATATTAAAACAATGTACGGTTGGGGTTGTTATACCAACGAACAGGTTAAATGGTTTGTAGATATGGAAGTTATTGATAAAGAAGAATACGCATTGATCACAGGCGAGAAATATCCAGAATAAATCACAAAGGCGCTTACTTCGGTAGGTGTCTTTTTTATATAAATAAATTACAGAGAGTGGGTGTTGTATGAACAAGTTATCTTTACCAGAAATGATTTCAAGCACATTACTGTTCGGCTTAGGAGTGTTTAGTTTATGGCGTGGTTTATTCTTCGCAATAGAGCAAGATGAAGTGATAAGCGACTCTGATTTTTATAGTGCTTTACATCAAGT
>CABFOL010002628.1_pt1 | contig 11581 bp, 6 predicted proteins | sample 3521961 | NCBI WGS metagenome assembly CABFOL01 (sample SAMEA5312453, study PRJEB27640) | indoor metagenome | biome: indoor environment; feature: uncontrolled; material: polymer tiles stone | place: Germany | collected 2014-07-07
TGATGTGCCTTGTGTTTCATTTACTGCTCTTGTCAGTGGACTATTGTTGCCACCAACTGATGTGCCTTGTGTTTCATTTACTGCTCTTGTCAATAGACTATTGTTGCCACCAACTGATGTGCCTTGTGTTTCATTTACTGCTCTTGTCAGTGGACTATTATTCCCACCGATTGTTGTGCCTTGCGTTTGATTTACAGACTGATTAATATTATTGCCTGTTGACTGTATTTGATTTCCTAAAGTTTGATTCACACGTTCAAATGCTACTTTTTGTGAATTATTCATATTACCTGATTGTTGTTGCATTACTCGTTCAAATGCTACTTTATCTTGAGCTGTAGCACTTGTAGGATTTGATATTACTCTTTCTATAGCTGTTCTGTCTTGTGAAGATACATTTGAATCTGGTTGTGATATTAATCTTTGAATTGCTGTTTTATCTTCATTTCCAATATTAGTTGAAGGTTGTGTTATTAAACGTTCCATTGCAGTACGATCTTGTGATGATAGATTATTACCCTTGTCTTGAATAATTCTTTCAATTGCTGTTCTGTCTTGTGGTGTAGCGACCCCATTTTGTTGCATTACTCTTTCTAATACTTGTCTATCTTTATCACCTAAATTTTTTGAATCTTGATGTAATACTCTCTCTATTGCTGTTCTGTCCTGTGGTGTCATTGTATTACCAGAATCTTGATGAATAATTCTTTCCATAGCTGTACGATCTTGTGATGATAGATTATTACCCTTGTCTTGAATAATTCTTTCAATTGCTGTTCTATCTTGTGGTGTAGCGACCCCATTTTGTTGCATTACTCTTTCTAATACTTGTCTATCTTTATCACCTAAATTTTTTGAATCTTGATGTAATACTCTCTCTATTGCTGTTCTGTCCTGTGGTGTCATTGTATTACCAGAATCTTGATGAATAATTCTTTCCATAGCTGTACGATCTTGTGAAACTGGTTGACTACCTAAATCTTGTCTTAACACACGTTCAAGTGCTGTTCTGTCCTCTGCTGATAATGAATTACTCTTATCTTCAATTACTCTTTCAATTGCTGTTCTATCCTCAGTTGTAAGATTTCCAGGTTCCTGCATTAGACGTTCAATTGCTGTTCTATCTTGTGGGGCTAAATCCCCTGATTTTTCTTCAAGTATTCTATGAACTGCCATTTTATCTTCTGTCGATGCAGTGCCTGTAGTATTTAATTGTTCAGTAACAGTCCTTACTGCATCTCTATCTGCATCACTTAATACACTTGTTCCTGATAATCTTTCAAGAATTGTTCTCTCTGATGGCGTAAGATCTTCGCCACCTCTAACAACCTTTTCAAGTACTGTTCTTTCAGATGGTGTTAAAGCACCTTCGTTGTCATTAAGCACTTTATTGATTGCGTTTCTACTTTCAGGAGTAGTTCCTGTCATTGCCTCTGCACTTGCTACTGCATATGAAGTTGCTTTTGCTTTTCCTTCCTCAAATGCTTCACTTACGTTAGAACCTGGTGTCTTGACAGCCTCCATCGCACTCTCAATTTTAGAAGATAATGCTTCCTTAGATTTTTGAATACCTTCTTTTGTAGCATTTACAGCATAACCTTTAGCTCCGACCTCAGACATTTCACCAGCTACTCCAGCCATTGAATAGATACCTTCTGATCCTGCTTTACCGATTCGTTCAGCCATTCCAGGTTTTCTGATTTTATTTCCTTTATCATCAACTTGATCACGTTTTTCACGCCATTCTGCCAGTTTGCCTGCTCCACCTTTAGCTAAACCAGCAGTACCCTTTGCAAGACCTAATCCTGCCCCTGCTACTGCAAGAGAACCCATCAGAGCTTGATATCCATCTTTAACACCTACATCAATTCCAAGTAGACGTTTAGCTTCTTCTGGACCATCTATTACGAATTTACCTAAAGCGATCATAGCAATCGCAACAATCCACGGATTCCAGCCTAACGTTGAGATATAAGTCATTGCTAACATATAGATTTTAAGTACGAACATTAAAATCCCTATACTCGCATAGTTTAAAACCAGATTATTAAATAGTTGTTTCATCTTTTGCCCTGTTGTTAAGTCTGTTGCTACTACCCACGGTGCAATTATTTTTTGGAACGCAATCTCTAACATTAATAACATTGTCTTAAACATTGAGAAAATCAGTACAAATGCAACTACCCCAAATTGTATAAACATAGGTAGAAAATTCGCATGATATCTGTAATACCATTGATTTAAAAATGATACCTGTCCGATAAATGGAAAATCAGCAGGTTTAATTTCTTGTAATTCTCTCGAACCATCTTCTTTATCCACTAATTTATTTGCAAAAATCTTCTTTTCTTCGGAACTTAACTTGTAATCATAATCACCAGCTTCCTCTACACCTTCTTTTTCTTTAGATGCATTAATTACTCCTGTAAAATCTTTATAAGGAAAAGTTTTTTCCGTGATATCATTATTAATAAAAGTATCTTTGTTTTCTTGCCATTTTGCTTTTCTTTCCATATATAGTAAATCTGTTGTATTTGTCGCAACAATTTGTGTTGCTAGTTTTTGATTCTCACCTTTAACACCTGCCTGCTTACCAGCATTGACTAAATCTGTCGACAAATCATTAAGGGTGGATGTTAAATATGAAAATCCAAGAATAAATCCGATTGCGAGAAGTACATTTGTAAATACGCCTTGTCTATTGAGATTTTTACCCGTCATTATCATATAACCAATATAGGCTATAGATATCGCAAAAAGTGCCATTGCGATTGGATTGACCGTATTCATTATATTATTAAGTCCTTCATTTTCAAAAAATCCATTGAATGTAAGGATGGTATCTAATCCACCTTCTAATGCTGATACCGTTGTATGAAAAACTTTAACGATTCCCCATAATAGAGGCATTAATACCATCCATAAAAAATTCTGTTGTGTAAACAGATAATCGAATTGATCTAATATTTGTTCTGCCACTAAAAATTCACCTGCTTTAATTATAATATAGTGCATAAAATATAACGCATAATCTATATGTTATGCGTTACGTTATTTTTAAATGTTTAATACCATTTTTAACTTTCGTTTCACTGTGTTCATCTAACACTCTATTGAAATCATCTTCATTGAGTTGAAGTAATACTTCATATAGTGATTTATCTTCAAGGTGATCTTTTATCCACATTAATCTTAGTTCCAGTTTTTCACCGAAATAGTATTCAGATAAATAAATAGGTTGTTCGTTAGTTTCTTTAATTGTTTCACTTTCAAACACATCTTTGCTTTTATCATGTTGTTCTAGGAATATCATAATCTGACGTTGTATCTCAGCTGATTGATTACCAGCAATATTCAAGTGTTGTAACTGTGACTGCATATTGGTCATTACACTTTCTTTTGTTTGTGCTTGAATTATTGATTTGTAGAAATCTTCACTACCTGTAAACTGCATACATGCTTCTTTAAGTTTTTCTTTATCTTTATGAGGCATTTCAAGACTTGCTATATATCCATTAGCAGTTAAATCTAGCTGGGTCGGTTTATGTTTCCAATCAATCATGAAGTCACGTAAGTTAAGATGTCTGTGTTTTGAAGGTATATCAAAATCAGCAAATTGATTTGCTGGTTCAAAGTCATCACCTAAAAACTCAAATCTAAAAGGTAGTTTCGTTTCATTCACATTATAGATCGGCTCTGGTCTGATACTATTTCGGTTGTTATCACTCGTTTTTAAAAATCGTAATACGATTGTTTCTCCTCTTACGAACTTTGGTAGTAACTCAGGATGTATTAAAGGTTGTTGCTCTGCTGTAAAGTTTTGTGAAAAATCACTGCCACCATTTGAAGTTCTTGATGATGTTGTAACAGTGGTATTACCACATTTCGCAGAAATTTCATCGTTTGTTTCTTTACTTGTTGACTTTATATAGATATGTGTCTGACAGTTGTCTTTAATTGTTTCACCGTTTTCTTTACCATACTTTGATGTAACCTGTGAGTAACCTTGTACATATAATTCAAAAAGAATATTACGTCCTAAACATACTGTCAAAATATTTGCCATGTCATGAATTGCTGGCATATTACCAAATTCATCAAGTCTGAATTTAACACGTTGATAACATTTACCTCCTGATTCTGATGCTCTCCTCGCTAACATTGTATAAAGCTGAGATATAAATATAGATGCTACAACGTGCGTTGATGTATCGTAATCGGGAATTACCATAAACACTGCTACTGGTTTTTCACTGTAGAAACAGTTGATTTTTAAAATATCACTATTCTTTTCTATATTTTTTAGGAAAGCTTCTTCTGGATAGATACGATCTCCTGTATAAGGATCTTTCTCAACGACTACAAAACCTCTTTTCGGCTTTTCTCTATAGAATTTGTACTCAAAAACTGCTTCATCTAGTTCTATACGAATAATTTCTCCGTCTTTCATCTTACGTTTAAAGTAATTTTCCATGAATCCTAGTGAATCAATTTTAAAGTTTGATGTTAGGCAATTTTCTTCTCCATATCCATAATGGATAACGCCACGTTTGAATATATATCTCATATCAAAACGAACACGTATTCTTTTATTAAAGCCTACACGCGTAAAGTCTAAAGAATTAGCAGAACCCATTTTTGAAATCTTTTCTGATACGAATATTTGCAAGGTTGTTGAAGCAGTTGCTAAGATACCTGAACGTGTATTACCACTAGCAAATTGTGTAGTTGCGTATTGTTTCCTTGCAATACTTTCTGGTGGCATATCCATGATGTACTCATCTAATGCGTTATGTTCCACTCCGTCATCATCTGTATAGTTATCCGTACCTAGTATATTTAGTAGATCATATACATTTCTCATTGTTATTTTGTCAGGTCTATTTTCATCTAAGGCTCTTTGAATAACAGTAAATATTAAAGCATTAACAAGACCTGCGGCCGAATCCTGCCAGAAGCTATCTCCACTTTCTGGAGATGGAAACAAAGTACTTGTTAAAGTAACTGCATAAGCCTCTGCTTGTGCAAAGTCACCCTTAATATATTCATCTTTAATGATTTGTAGCATATTATAACTCATTCCATCATCAGGATTTAAAAGGTTTAAAACTTCAACGTCATATCCTCTTTTTCTGAGTGTTTCGTATGATCCAGCATACAATTCACCTTTTGGATCGTTGAATACTAAAGATGGTTTTTCACTAGCTCTTGTATCTATATCTGTTGCTGGAAAAACCATCGATTCACCTTTACCTGAACGAGAAGTACCGATAACCATTACATTGATTGTGTCCTGATCAATTAAGTATCTACCGTTATAAAAAAGCTTCGATAAAGGATTAATAAGCTGTTTTTCTCCTAACTTTATTAAAGGCACAGCTCTAAATATTTTTGGTAAATCATTATAGTGCGTTATAGGAACTCCTGGCTGTCCTTTATATTCTGTGCATTGCTGTGGAACGCTGACATATTGCTTTTTTAATTCTTTTATTTCTGCAAACTTTGCATCCCCTTTTTGTCCGTAATGCATTTTTCTATGTGCTACATAGAATTTATACAGAAAACGTAGTATAATCAGTGTCATAGCTGAAAATAAAATTAACCAAATCAACAGATGTTGATTTGGTTTTATTGTTAAGTCGATTAATTTTTGATTATTTAAAAATATATAACTCATTCTATTAGATATAATTTCAGTTTTATCTAGTATATTAGCCTTGTCAAACTGATTTACTTTCGTTATATATTTAAAGTTATTAATAATATTGAATATAAAATTAGTGACTATATTTGCTAAAAATATATTAAAAATAATAGTAAGCACTGACAGTATATACATATTTTTTCTAGTTGCAAGTGTTTCCTTTATTCTAATCGGCTTTCTTTCACTTTTAATAATTTGTTTAACGATTGGTTTTTGTTTGTTTTTATATACTAAAATATCATCTAAACCATATTTCATTAGTTGCTTACTCAAAGTATTTCCTCACCTTCTAATCGAACGGCAATTCCTCATCAGAAATGTCGTAGCTTTGTTTTTTGCCCTCTTTTTCTTCATTTTCAACTACTGATTCATTTTCTTCTTTTTGTCTTTCTTCTCGTTCTAAACGTTGTTTCAATAGTCTGTCTTTTGCTACTTCTGTTGTTTCTAACGGTCTAATTGAAGTACACACAAGGGATGGTATTGGAAATCCTTTATTTTCTTCACGATAACTTTCTATCTTATACTCGACGAGTATTCTTTGCCCCTTAACAATATTCTCAAAGAAGAATGAAGCAGTTGATCCAAACACTCTAAATGGCAAAGTAACATATTTTTTTGAAACTGAATAATTATCATCTGATTCTTTTTGTTTTACATCAATTCTACAAGTCAAATAGATAATTGTTTTAGGCACATTGTTTTCTGTCTTGCTGATCTGGGGTTCATTATTTACAAAACCTTCTACATATAATCCTGATAACATATTAATCATTTTTATTTTCCTCCGATTCCATCTCAACGAACTTTGAATAAACTTGTTGTATACCTTGTTCAATTGCTCCTATTTCATACTTTTCTTTGAGATTATTCATAACATCAATATATTTCATCTTCACGTAACGATTTGAAATACCATATCCATTAAATTGCGTAAAAAGAATTATTTCATTTCTCGTCCCCATTGATTGTAGTTTATTAAATTTATTTAGGAACGTCTTATATGAATCTTTAATCATTGTTGAGTTGAGAACAATAACTTTTAAAAGATTCTTAATTTCAGAATCCACTGGTACAGCTTTGTCTACAAAGTTATTAAGTGCTGTTGAATTAAAATCATCTCTATGTTGTATAGCTTCATAAAGTTGCTTTAATGTTTTTTCTGGTTCACTATCTTCTGTAATAATGTTTTCTTCTGTATGTTCAGTTTCATCAGCAATCACATCTGTTTTTACTGTACTTACTTGTTCTGTTTCTTCTATAGTATTTTTAATATCCGTATTATTTTCAGGAGGAACATTCTCATTTTCGTTTACATCTGTATTGTTGATCTGTTTTATTTCTTCGACAATATTACTGTTATCCTGATCGATATGTTCTTCTGTTGTTTCTTCGATATTTTCTGTATCGTCTATTGTATTATTATCTTCACTTTCAATTTCAGATGTTAAAACGTAAGGTTGTTCATTACGATTATCTTCTTTCTCATTAACTTTAGTATTATCAATAATAATATCGTCAATTTGTTCTTCCTCATTAATCGTCACTTTCTTCTCTAATAACTCATTTACATTCTTTCCTTGCGATGTATATAATTCTTTAATTTTCAAAAGATGATTAAAGTCGTTTAATAGTCTTATTGAGTATTTATCTTTATCATCTTTCGTAATTTCTTCAATTTCAATTATCATAACTACTTCATTCAATTCATCACCATTTGTAGTAGTTAAATAATCTATTAATGCATTGAAAATCTTTCTTTTATCATTTAAAGTTTCGCCTGGGATTTGCCAGTCAAACTTTAATTCTTTATGAGTATTAACGATATAACCTGATAAAACGAATCTTCGTTCTAAAACATGTCTTCCTTCTTCTTTATACACGCCTATAATTTCTTGCATACTATTTATAAAAATATTTAGTTTAAGTTCAATCATTGTCTATCATCTCCCTGATTAAATTGTGTACTTACTTGATTACTATAATTATCAGTAGTTGTAGTTAATGGTTGTTGTACTACTCTACTTACTTCTTCTGCTGTCTGAGTAGTTTGTTTCATATTTTTTTCCTGATTTAGAGCTTTATCAATTTTTTTCTGCAAAGGCTTGATTTTAGCATCTTTATTAATAATAGATGCCTTTGTGTATGATTTATCAGCAATATACTTATTTACAATTGCTTTCTTTTTTTCTAGAGGTAATGCCATCTTTTCTTCATAAGTCATTGATTTATAAGTTTTAAATAAGTCATCCAGATTACCATTTGATAAGTATGTTGTAATTAGATATTCCTTATCATTAGTTGATTGTCCTACTTTTACTGCATTTAAATAATCTTTATTATCTAAAAGCATTTTTTTAATTTCTTTAGCTTTAGATGGTTTTTCTTTAATTGCATTTAAATAATCTTCTTTTTCAATATATGATTTATATTGATCTTTAGTTTCAGTTTTATTCACTTCTTGTTTGTCATCTAATAATCCTTGTGAATCTGCATAAAAATAACCTGGAATAGCAATTGCTCCTGTTATAACTAACGCTGTTAAGATTTTACCTAATGATTTAGAGGGCTGTGGAATTTCATTTTTTTCGTATACTGCTTGTGATTTTACATCTGATTCTGGTACTACTTCTGTGCTTGTTTCTTCTTTAACTTCCTGCACTTTATTATTTTGAGGGAAAAGATGATTGATATTATTGTATTTAATTAACTTAGCAATATTTTCATCCTCTTTATTTCTATTCTCTAATTCTTTACGTCGTAATTGAATATCTTCTTCTTTTAGACGATTTTCATCCTCTTTTGCTTGAATCTTACGTAGTTCAATATCCTTTGCTTTGATTTCAAGTTCATGTTTACTGTTTTGTTCTAATGCACGTGCTTTTTTGAGTTCATTATCAGAAATAGCCTTTTCACTTTCAACTTGCTTTGAGTAATGAATTGCTTCTTCTGATTTTTTAATCTCTAGTTTCGTTTTTTCTTCTTCTAAAGATAGTTTTTGTTGTAGCACTTTATTAGCTTCAATTTCACTATCTAATCGTTTTCTATCTTTAATATCCTGTGCAATTTGATTCTGAATCTCTAGCAGTGCTTTATATGTTTCTTTATCGTAATCAAACAATGTCCACGATAATGCTTTAAGGCGTTCTGCTTTCAGTCTTAGCACGTTTGATTTAATATCTTTAATCCCTTGTATACGTTTTTCTTCAACTAATAATTTAATTTCATCCTCAGCTTTTTGTTTAGCTCTACTTTCGAGAATATTTGCTGTTTCTTTAAATTTAGAACGTTCTTCAAATAAACGAGTATCTTTATCATTATTAAGTTGTTTTTGTTTAATCGCCCTGTTTAATTTATACTGTTCGTCATCAGATTTTAGTATCATTTCAATTTCGTCACTCAACTGTTGATCAATTAAGTTAATTTTTTCATCAAAGACCGGACGTTCTGTTTCAATAAGTTGTTCTAAATAATCTTGATAGTTAGGTTTGTTTTCGTTATAGAATGTTTCTAATTCTTTATTTAGCTTAGTTTCTTCATTGATAATGAACTCAATTAATTCATTTTCGATGATATTAAGTTCTTCATTATGAAAATCTGCTTTTTGTTTTTCTCTTGTATTCAGGTAGTATTGTTCGTTCTTTTCTTCTGGCTCTTTCACATCTTCTGTAAATTTTTGAGGTTCAATACGTTCCTCTTTCAAATTAAGAATTTGATTACTATCAAAGTTTTCTTTATGTTCTTTTTCAATATCATTTAGATTAAGTGTGTTGGTACGATCAACTATTTTTTGTTCATCTTCTTTTAATATTTGCTGTTTTGATGAATATGTTACAGATTCTATGTTTGCTTGGTTGTTATCATTTAACTGATTCCCAGAATTTGTTACAGAATCAGCTAATTGATTTACATTGTTATCACTTACTTCTTTATGTTCTTTTTCTTCTGTGGCTAATATGCGATCCTGAGAATCAGTTAAATCTACAACTTCACCATGATTTGCTGGTTCTTCATCAGGATTGATCTCATTTTCTCCATTTATACTGACAACTTCTGTTGCTTTCATAATGTTCTCAGCATCTCTATTACCAGCAACTTCATCTAAGCTGTCCTCTTTAACTTGATCTAGTTCTTCATCATCAATAGGCGTTGTTTCTTCTTCAACCTCACTATTCTTTTTTCTTCTCAACTTACTAAAGATACTAGCTTTCTTAAGACTACCTGACTTTACTTCATTGTTTTTCGCTACATCATAATTATTTGATTCTTCTAAAGTCTGTTTGTATGCATCAATGTATTCCTGTGATACATTTTTTTCATCTATATCCTTATCTTTAATCATTTCCATTTTAATAATTTCAAAAATAGATGTTTTTGTATTTTTATTGATAAGATATTGAGGCATCTCAAATGAAGATATGGTTGGATCATCATAATCGACAATCGAAATGTCTAATGGATAAGACTTTTCTTTTTCTTCTGCTAATTCTCTAATCATTGTTAAAATTTCATCAAATTCTTTAAAATAGTATGTTTTTTTAGTACTTAATTGAATTACTTTAAAATCTTTGTCTTTTGGAATATTGTTTACCTTTACTTTTAAAATTTTTGTCATTTTAGTTCTCCTTTATAAAAAATGAAGGAGAGAAACAGTATGTTTCTCTCCTTAAAATAATTCTGATATTAGAAGTTTGCTACGTTATCTGCAACCCAGTTTGCAATTTCACCAGCACCATAAATTAAAACTAATCCGATAACGGCATTTAATAAATATGTTTTACCAGCTTGTGATCCATTAGGACCACCCCACATAAATTGATAACCTGCAATCGCAACATAAACTGCGGCCACTGCTAAACCTACTACTTTTAAAAATCCTGAAATCTTCTTTAATCCATTTACGATAGATGTTTGTGCATCATTTAATTGTAAGAAATGACCTAAGTCAATATATCCTAAAAAGTCAAAAAGTGATAAAAAGTTTTGGATTCCCATGCTTGTGATTAATTCGTTCATTATTTATATTCTCCTTTAGTTTCAGATAAGTTTTTTTGTTCTTCTGTTAATGCTTTTTCTTTTCTTTGTGGCTTAGGGACTGATTTTAGCAAAATTGAATTTGCTTCTTCTTCAACAAGATAATTGATAATTTCATTAAAACGTCCTTTTTCTTTAACGACATCAATTAATACTTCTTCTTGTAATGCTTTTTTAAATGCTTTAAAGTCACCATGTTCATTTTCAATAAGTGCTTTAACTTGTGCTGATGTTAGTTTCACGCTTACAACCCTCCTTTATTAGAATATTATTTTTTATTGCATCACTCCTTTCAATGTATAAAAGAAAGAAGCTATTAAAAATAGCTTCTTTAGGTATTAATATTCTTTTATCTTTCTTTTATAGATTGTATAACCAATTGCTCCAATTAATAGAATTGGAACACCAGCATATAACAAGTAGTTTAATGATTTATTACCTGTGTCAGGTAATATACTGTTTGATGGCTTTTTAATGTCATCAGTTTTTGTTGTTTCAGATGTTACGATTTCTGTGTTGTTATTATTATCACCAGTTGTGCCAGTTGTAGCATTACTACTTGCATCAGGTTTTCTAATATCATCAACATTGTTATTTATTGTCGTATCTGTTTTGCCATCATCCTTTGGTGTCGTTGTTGTCGTATCTGTTTTACCATCATCTTTTGGCTCTGTTGTTGTCGTATCTGTTTTACCATCATCTTTTGGCTCTGTTGTTGTCGTATCTGTTTTACCATCGTCTTTTGGCTCTGTTGTTGTCGTATCTGTTTTACCATCGTCTTTTGGCTCTGTTGTTGTCGTATCTGTTTTACCATCGTCTTTTGGCTCTGTTGTTGTCGTATCTGTT
>CABFOL010001096.1_pt1 | contig 11367 bp, 6 predicted proteins | sample 3521961 | NCBI WGS metagenome assembly CABFOL01 (sample SAMEA5312453, study PRJEB27640) | indoor metagenome | biome: indoor environment; feature: uncontrolled; material: polymer tiles stone | place: Germany | collected 2014-07-07
CACCCTGTCAAGTAGACAACTAAATAATAAAAATGTATTTTTGGTCGAATTCATAGCTATGCTATAGATTCGGCCATTTTTAATGTAATTCTATTAGTATTATAAAAATGGATATACTTAGTTAATTCATCTACTGCCTGTTCATAATTTATAAAAGAAAAGTTCTTGTTTCCTTTATAAATTTCACTTTTCATCATTCCCCATACTGATTCCATTGGCCCATTATCAATACAACTGCCTACACGTGACATACTTTGAATCATTTTATACTCTTTTAATTTTGCTTTGAAACTTCTAGAAGTATATTGAAACCCTCTATCGCTATGAAAAATAATACCCTTGGTATTTTTTACTTGTTTAACTGCTTTTTCAAGCGTATTAAATACTAATTGGTTATTATTTGAACTACTCAATTCATAACTTAAAATTGTTTTACTACCCAAATCATAAATCGCACTTAAGTATATTTTATTACCATTTTTTAATTTGAATTCAGTCACATCGGTTAACCATTTCTTATTCTTCTTACTTTCATTAAATGATCTGTTTAAAATATTTTGCGCAGTTACTTCAGGAGTAAAAAGTTTATATCGCTTGGCTTTACGACGTATAATAGCTTTTAATTTTAATTGTTTCATTAATCTATAAACACGCTTATGATTAACATGTTTATTTAATTTAAGACGGATATAAATATAAATGCGTCTATAACCATAAATACCTTGATATTGATGATAGATATCGTTGATATCTTCCATTAATGTATTATTTTCAATCTCTCTCTTAGATGGTTTTCTGTTTGTCCATTTATAATAACTTGATCTATTTATTCCTAAAACACTACATAACCATTTAATTGGATATTTATTTTTTAGCGCTTTGATCGTTTTGTATGACGCGATTTGTTTACTTTTTGATTCATCATCTCTCTTTCGAATTCTCTCCGCTTTTTTAAAACCTCATTCTCCATTTCTAAATATTTATTTCGTTCTTTTAATGCTTTAATTTCGGCATCTTTTATTTCATCTTCTGTCATTATAGATTGAGGTTTCCCTTTGCCTCGTCCATCTTCTAAACCAGCATTACCATGATTTTTATATTTTTTCACCCAATTATAAACTTGACCATAAGTTACTGAGTACTTATCAGCGATTGTTTTATAATCACTATTACTTTCTATGTAATCTTTAACTATTTCAATGCGTTCTTCTAAATTTGTTTTCCTTGCTTTCATCGTATACACCTCGGGTTTTGGAGAATATGTTTTGTTCTCTTTACCCATAGTATAACGTTTTATCCAATTTCGAACAGTGCGATCTGAGGGGATATTGTATTTAATAGCCAACTGTACAGGCGATATTCCCTTTTCAAAATACTCATTAATAATTTGTAATTTAAAAGATGACGAATACGAGTTATTTTTTGTTTTAGGTAACAATCCATTAACTCCATATAATTTATACCTCTGGTATTTTTCACTTAATAATCTATGATTTGTATTCAATGACAACATTTTCATAACATTTAAGAAACTATAGCCTTGTTCATATAAATCAAAAGCTTCTAATAATGTATTTATATCTATTTTAATATTTCTAGTCATAGTAAAACTCCCTGCTAAGTTTTCACTATTTAAGTGTTTCCTTAACAGGGAGCATATCAGAAGTCATGTTGGGTTTTTTTAGTGGGTTATATACTGACTTTTTACATTAAATATGTTGATAATAAAAAAATGATTTTATAAAGGGCAATTATATTGTCTCAAAAGTAATTTTTTTTACATGTAAAAAGGTTATTACTTTTTAAAGCAATGTTGTATAATTATATTAATAAAAATATTAATAATAAAGTGTGTAATTTGATATATATCTACTTTAAGTAAAAGGAAAATATTTAAAAAGGGGATTTGTTAAATATGGAAGAAATATTGCTTACACCTTATGCACCAAACTTAGTTGAATCAACGAGGTCAATAGGATACTCTTTTGAAACCGCTTTAGCAGATGTTATAGATAATTCAATCAGCAATAATGCAAGTAAAGTAGATGTGAAATATCAATCTGATAAGAATCCATACATAGCTATCATAGATAACGGTAATGGTATGTCTAAAGAAACGCTAGAACAAGCTATGCGTTATGGGAGTACTAATTCGCTTGAAGAAAGAAATAAAGAAGACTTAGGAAGATTTGGACTTGGTTTAAAAATGGCATCTTTATCTCAATGTAGAAAATTAACTGTAATTACTAAATATAAAGATGAATATGCTGGTGCATGTTGGGACTTGGATTATATATATGAAACAAAAAAATGGACACTTATAACTTATTCTAATAATGAAGTGAAAAATAACCCATATTTCCATATGATTGATGGATTTGAGAGTGGAACAATAGTTTTATGGGAGAAACTAGATAAAATTACAGAGTCAAGTATCCATTTTGAAAAAGAATTCGATCATAAAATTGATTTTGCATCAAAACATTTGGGGTTAGTATTTCATAGGTATTTAGAAAGTAAAAAAAGTAATAACTATTTTGAACTTTATTTCAATAATAGGCAGATAGACCCAATAGACCCATTTATGTTAGATAATTCTTTTACACAGCCTTTAGAAAAAGAAGCAATTTTCATTGAGAAAAATAAAGTAGAAATAAAACCTTATATTATTCCTTATATGAGTAAACTAACTTCGAAAGAAAAGTTTATACAAAATCAATATGGTGATTTAAATTTAAATCAAGGATTATATATATATAGAAATAAAAGATTGATTGTGTGGGGGAAATGGTTTTATTTATTGCGCGACAATGAATTGAACAAATTAGCTAGAATTAGAATAGACTTGCCTAATAATATTGATGATCATTGGAAAATAGATGTAAGAAAATCAAGTGCTCAAATACCAAGTGTAGCTAAACAACAGTTAAAACAGATTATTATGAGAGCAGTCGGTAAAAGTGAACGAGTGTACAAATATCGTGGAAGAAAACAAAAGCAAGATAATTTTCACCATATATGGAATAAAGTAGTGAATAGAGACAAAATTCAATATCTAATAAACAAAGATATACCTATTTATCAAGCTTTAGAGAGTTCATTAGATGATAAGCAACATAAATTACTTCAAAGTTTCATTAAAAGTCTTGAAGATGCATTTCCATATGCGTCAGTATATTATGACTTGGCAAAAAATGAGGAATATCAAGAAAAATCACTCGATAATGAAGAAGTATATAATTTAGCTTTATCTACAATTAACGCTAATAACTATTCTCTAGAGAAGAAGGTGAATATATTAAATACATTGAAAAAAACAGATATATTTCAAAAATATCCAGATGTATTAAAAACAATTGAGGAGGAAATATTATATGAACAATAATAATATAGAAGTTTTAGAAAAATTTGCGATAACGTATTTAGAAGATTTAAAAAAAAATACTGAATCAGATGAAAATACACATGCAGAAGAAATTACTTATTCTGAAGAAAATATAAAAGAAGCTATTCAACCATTTCTAAATCTTGTAAAAGGTATAACAGAGGAAGAAATTGAGCGCACTATTATGAATTTAGAAACTAGATTTAACATTACTATGGAACAAGGATCTATACTAAGAGGGACTGAAAATTATAAAAAATGGTACTTTGGCTCAAAACGTAAAAATGGAACAGCATTTTGGAATAGATACAGAAGATATCTGGAAGAGGTTGTAAGAACGCCTTCTCAAGTAATAGACCAAATTGATTATGCTGCAGATGAAATAATGGATAATTTAGCTAACCCGAAAACTGAAAATAGTTTTTCAAGAAAAGGATTAGTTATTGGTGCAGTTCAATCTGGAAAAACTTCTAATTACATAGGTTTGATGAACAAGGCAGCTGATAGTGGATATAAAGTTATTATTGTATTAACTGGAACAATTGAAAAATTAAGAAAGCAAACTCAAGAAAGAATAGATGAAGGTTTTATTGGCATTGATAGTAGTGCAATAGTAAACGATAAGAAAAGTAGACATGTAGGAGTTGGAAAATTTGACTACTTATATGGTGAATCTTTATCTGTATCTCCGTTTACAACAACATCTGATGATTTTAATATAAAAGCAAGTTTAAAAATTGAAGGTAACAAAGGACCAGTTGTATTTGTTTTGAAAAAGAATAAATCAGTATTAGAAAAGCTAACAAAATGGCTAGAAATTTATAATATTAATCAACAAACTGGAACAATTGAATCTCCTTTATTATTAATTGACGATGAAGCCGACAATGCATCAGTAAATACAGCATCTGAAGATAGAGACCCTACTACGATTAATCAGCTAATTAGAAATATATTAAAATTATTTTCTAAATCTAGTTATGTTGGGTTTACAGCAACACCATTTGCGAATATTTTTATAGATCCACAATATCAATCGGATGATGGAGATGATTTGTTTCCTAGAGATTTTATCTATTTATTAGAGCAACCATCAAATTATATTGGACCTACAGAATTATATAGCAGTGAAGGAAAGTATCATTATATGCTAAGAAATAATGATGATGTTGAAAATGTATTAAAAATTAAACACAAAAATGGAGAATTTCCTACTAGACTACCTGATAGTTTAAAAGAAGCAATAATAGTCTTCTTTTTAAGTAATGCTATCAGAGATTTAAGAGGTGATGAGAAAAAACACCGTGCAATGTTAATCCATATATCAAGGTTTATCAGTGTACAAGATAATATACGAGATAAAGTTGATAGTTATGTTAAATATTTACAATTACAAATACAAAATTATATTTATGATGATAGAGAAAATGAAATGATTAGTGAAATTCATAGAATTTTTGAGAAAGAATTTGGAAAAAGTAAAGTAGATGGCATTGAGAAAGTAGAAATTTCAGAAGAATGGAAAGATGTAAAAAATGCGTTATTAAAAGCTGTAATGCCTATACAAGTAAAAGTTGTAAATAGTGGAGTTGCATCAAAGAATCTTGATTATGATGGATATGAAGATGATGGTTTAAGATTAATAGCTATTGGAGGATTGAGTTTAGCAAGAGGATTAACTTTAGAAGGATTAATGACAAGTTATTTTTATAGAAATACTAAAATGTATGATACTTTGATGCAAATGGGCAGATGGTTTGGTTATAGAGATGGTTATGCAGATATATGTAGACTCTGGACTTCATCTGAATCTGCAGATTGGTACGAACATATTGCACTAGCTACTGAAGAATTGAGATATGAAATTAAAAAGATGGATGCACAAAATAAAAAACCTATTGAATTTGGATTAAAAGTGAGATCTGCTGAAGATGCACCATTAATAATAACTGCAAGAAATAAAATGAGAAGTGCAGATCAAATGACACTTCGAAGAAGTGTTAATGGTCAAATGTTAGAGACGGCTATACTATATAAAGATTCCAAAATGTTAAAAATCAATAATCAAGTAATTACAAAGTGGCTTATAGAAAATCAAGTTTATGAATACAATGACTTTGATAATTTAAGTTTAAAAAAACCTACATTAAAAGATGTGAGTAAACAAAATATAATAGATTTACTAAATTCACTTGAACTCCCTTATATGAATGATATTCCTAGTATTATTAAAATTATAGAAGAAAAAAAATCAGAGGTATTTGAAAATTGGGATGTAGTAGTTGCTAGTACAAAATCTAAGGCTGGTAAAGAGAATTTAATAGAATTTGGGCCGTATCAAATTAATCCATTGGAGAGATCATTTGATATTTTCGGAAGTGATGAAAATTATATTAGAATGAGTAAAAGTAAGAAAAGATTAGGACAAGTATCATATGCAAGAGGAGGATTAACAAATAATCAGTTTAATGAAATAGAAAAAGAAGTTACTAAGCAAAGAGAAAATTTAGGAAAAAGAAAAGATGGTAAATTAAAAAGTCCATCAGAATATATGTACTTTAATACAGGTAAAAATAGAAATCCTTTAATAGTTATATATCCAATTAAATTAAAACCAGGTGAAGATAAGAAAACTAAAGATTATGTAGAAATCAACCCTGAGATTGTAACGGGTATCGCTATAGGTATTCCAGATATTGAAGGCAGTGAATCGGTTACTTATGAATATGCTATTACTGTTACAATGCAAAGAGAATTATTAGGCATACCATTATATGAAGACGAGGAAGAAGATGAGGAGGATTACAATGTATAGTAGTCCGGGAAATAGTTATAATAGAATCAAAGGAACCGAAGTTATAGCGGTATATTATGGAGAAAATGATGAATTTTTACCTAGTATTTATATAAAATTGAAAAATAAGCCTAAGCTAAATATAAAATCTAAGTTACTGAATACAAATATATTTTTAAGAAAAGATAAGCTTTGGGCATTAGAAATTTCACTATTAAGTAATAAATATATCGGTGTATTTAAAGTTTTAGCAGATGATTTAATTAGTACAATAGATGATGAAAGCATTCAAGAGATAGCAGAGAAAAATTTGATTTATAGGTATAATGAGTGGCAAAACCTTTTTGATAGCAAAGTTTCGGAAACTTTGACATATAAAAAAATTCAAGGTTTAGTTGGTGAATTGTTTTTTTTAGATAAAAAAATGTTTGGAAAATATGGAATTAAAAATTCTATAAAGTCTTGGATGGGACCTTTAGGTGCAAATCAAGATTTTCAAATAGAGAATACTTGGTACGAGATAAAAACTAAATCATTTAATAAAGAAAAAATTTATATCAGTAATCAAAACCAATTCAAATCAGATAACGATGGTTCTTTGGTAATTATTAATGTTGAAAAAGCAAGTAATGTATCAGAACAATCAGTGAATTTAATTAAATTATATGAGAAGATTCTAGGAAAAATAGAAGATAAAACAATTCAAGAAGAATTTAAGAAAAAATTGGCATACTTAGGTTTTGTACCTAATGAATTATATAAAGAGCATAATTTTTATATAAGTTCAGTGGTTTATTACAAAGTAGATAATAAATTTCCAATTTTAATATCAACCAATTCTATTGACCCATTTGTTAATGTTAAGTATGAAATGCATCTTCCGAGTATTAAAGAGTATATTTATAAGGAGGAAAAAAATGGTCAAATTTAGAGAAGAGCTAGTTAATGAAATTAAATCATTAGCTATTTCTGAAAATATATCTGACAGAGAAGCTTTCTTCCAAACCTATGTCGAAAAATTGGAAGAAGCTGAATTGATAGAAGATTATAATTACTTATATTTTTCTGGACAGGGTTCAAGAAACAGAAATATTCAAATAGATGGTTATTCTTACAATGAATTAGATAAAAAATTAACATTATTTATTATACCAGAATTAACATATTTTGAAGATCGAGTTATTACATCTACAGAAGCAAAAACATGGTTCAATAAGGCGTTTTATTTTTATAAAGATGTAAACAAAATCATAATAAATTCCGAAGAAAGCTCTGAAGGTTATGGTCTAGCATACGATATTAAAGAAAATAAAATGGAAATTAATATAATAGAAATAATAATTCTAACAGATATGAAAAAATCTGATAAAATTGACAAAATAGATAATGATTATACTGAGAATATAAGAGTTGAATACTCTATATTTGATATCTCTAGAATTCAATTAATGGATGAGTCAAAAAATGGTAAAGAGCAATTATATATAAATTTAGATGAATTTGGGTCCAATGGCATAACAGCTTTACCTGCCTCTGAGACTAATGAATACAAAGCGTATTTATGTAATATTCCAGGAGTGCTTTTAGCTAAATTATATGATAAGTATCAATCTAGACTTTTAGAAGGTAATGTGAGGTCATTTTTACAAACAAGAGGTAAAGTAAATAAAGGTATCAGAAACACTATTTTAAATGATCCAAGTATGTTTTTTGCTTATAATAATGGAATTGCAGCAACAGCAGAGTCAATTGATTTTATAAATACAGATCATGGTGTAATGATAACAGGGTTTAAAGATTTACAAATTGTTAATGGAGGGCAGACAACTGCATCCTTAGCTAATGCTTGGTTAAATGATACAAGACATAATTCAAGAGAGCAGATTGAAAAAATTGTTGTCCCTATGAAACTATCAGTAGTTTCTTATGATAATGCACAGGAACTTATACCCAATATTTCGAAATTTGCTAATAGTCAAAATAAGGTGAGTGATGCAGATTTAGCATCCAATCATCCATTTCATATTAAATTTGAAAATTTATCTAGGAGTATCGTAGCGCCACCTACCAAAGGAGCACAATTTGGTACTTATTGGTACTATGAGAGAGCAAATGGGCAATATAGACAAGAAACATATAAATCAACAAAATCTGTAAAAAAACAGTTTGAGATGACGCACCCTAAAAATCAAATGTTTAAAAAAGTAGATTTAGCAAAGTATTATAATATCTATATGTTAAAACCACATATTGCTAGTGCAGGAGCACAAAAAAGTTTTAATATTTTTAGTAAGTGGATGGTTAGTAAGTGGGATAAAAACAGCAACTTTGTTAATGAAGTATTCTTTAAAAAAGCAGTTGCGCTTACTATTCTATTTAAGAAATCGGATTATATAGTTAGACATCAACCTTGGTATGATAGTTATAAAGCGAATATAGTTGCATATACTCTATCTAGTATTTTTCATAAGGTTGAAAACTTAGATTCTAATTATGAAATAGACTTTAATTTGATATGGAAAAATCAAGATTTGACTGATGCATGGATTAGTCAAATACAAGAAGTATCCAAAATAATGTATGAACATTTAACAAGCAGTGATAGAACGGTTGAAAACGTTACTGAATGGGCAAAAAGAGAAGTAAGTTGGAATATTGCAAAAAAAATAGATTTTAATTTGAACTCTGATTTTTTAAATGAATTAATTGACTCTCAATATAATAAGACTATTGAGCAATCTTCAACTAAAAATGACAAACAGAATAATGAAATAGATGCATTAATGAAAGTATTTGAGTATGGATCTGAATTTTGGACTGAATTATATAATTGGGGTAATGTTGAAAAAATTTGGAATAAAGTAGATATAGACTTTCTTAATTTAGGTATGAATATTGACAAAAAAGTACCAACAGATAAACAAGCTATAAAAATTTTAGATACTTTAGAGAAAGCTAGAACAGAAAGTTTTCCCAAATAAAATAGATACCGATTGAGGAATCCTCTTCGGTATCTTAAGTTAATTGGCAAGACTTGTAGTCATCAATAGTTTTATGACTGATTATATTCTTTTTAATATGAATTAGTTCAGTGAAAATTTCTTCAAGTATATTAACAACAATACTATTGCCTGCTAATCTTAGTAATTTAGAATTACTTAAAAAATATCTATTGCTACTAACTTTAATGTTATTGGTCATTAATAATTCATAGTCTTCTTCATCAAATCCCATTAATAAGAATGCTTCTCTAGATGTTAAATTTCTATACGGTGCTTTAGAGGTTGGTAAATCAAGATTGTGTATAATTATACCAGCATTAGGATTTCTGTCTTGTTTAGTTGTTATTGTTTTTGCTATAAGTCCGTTTGTTTTTTGACCTTCTGCTAATTTACGTGATGACTCATAAATTTTTTTTCGGGAAGGTGTATTATTTGGTGTACTTTCCAATGCTTCTTTGTGATAGACTTTATCTTTATAGTTTAATCGTAAAAAACCATCGATTTTTGGTGGTTTTTTCTTTTGGTTTAAACGAGAATTTTTAAAGAATTTTTCTATTTTTTCCTTTGTATTTATATCTAAATCTTTAGTATAGACACTAACCATAAATGTTCTTATTCGTTGTTGAGGAATATCGAAGTTTTGTGCATCTAAATCAAAGTCGAAGTTTTGATAACCTAAATCATTAAGCTCGGACTTCCATAAATTGAAATTATTAATATGTAGTGGTCCATGTATGGCTGAAACGTTTTCCATTAATAAGAATCTAGGAAGGGGTTTATCTAAATCTAAATATTCTTTTAATATTCTTTCAATTTGCCATAATAAGCCTGAACGATTTTGAATTGATTTATCAATACCACTGAAATTACCATGCCAATAACTACTTATTGATAAATCTTGGCAAGGAAAGCTATATGTTAATAAATCTGAGTATGGTAAATCACTTGCTGTAACAGATGATATATCAACTAAGTTTTTATTGTTTTGAATGCTATGAAGTATAGATTTCAGTTGATCTATACTCATTCTACTAAGTGAACCTTGTAAAAGTGGTGTTTTACCATCACCACTTAAGTTAAATTTAGATAAAATATTAATTAAGTCATTTTTAGAATAACTATCATACTTTTCCAAGTTTTGATTTCCATTGTGAATGATATCATAAGAATAAAGCGCAGCAATCTCCCATTCAACTGTTGTAACAATTTCATAATCAAAAGCAGAATTTTTTAATTTTATTCTATCAAGTGCTTTTGCTTGAGCACCAATTCCGCTAAAAGTTTCAATTACTTTAAATGTCAATTAGATCACCGCCCTCATCATTATTTAACTTATTAATATTAACAAATAAGTAACTTAAGTACAACAATATTTTTTCGAGAATATAGTAATTTAACAGTTTTGATTTTAAGTTCATTATACCATCAAATCTAAGATATTATTTATAATCTGAAAAAAATTACTCAACTAAATTTTGGTCAATAAAAATTAGTGAATATTTTTATATAATTTTAATAAAAAAGGAATTTTAGAAATTTGTACATAAAATAGTTTTATTTCTACTATGGAAAACACAGTCACAACATATACAATCGGTTATCACTTTGATAATGAGGTAGAAGCGGAAGTTATAAACCCAGCATGACATTAAATGATATGCTCCCTGTTAAGGAAACACTTAAATAGTGAAAACTTAGCAGGGAGTTTTACTATGACTAGAAATATTAAAATAGATATAAATACATTATTAGAAGCTTTTGATTTATATGAACAAGGCTATAGCTTCTTAAATGTTATGAAAATGTTGTCATTGAATACAAATCATAGATTATTAAATGAAAAATACCAGAGGTATAAATTATATGGAGTTAATGGATTGTTACCTAAAACAAAAAATAACTCGTATCCGTCATCTTTTAAATTACAAATTATTAATGAATATTTTGAAAAGGGAATATCGCCTGTACAGTTGGCTATTAAATACAATATCCCCTCAGATCGCACTGTTCGAAATTGGATAAAACGTTATACTATGGGTAAAGAGAACAAAACATATTCTCCAAAACCCGAGGTGTATACGATGAAAGCAAGGAAAACAAATTTAGAAGAACGCATTGAAATAGTTAAAGATTACATAGAAAGTAATAGTGATTATAAAACAATCGCTGATAAGTACTCAGTAACT
>CABFOL010002188.1_pt1 | contig 11346 bp, 11 predicted proteins | sample 3521961 | NCBI WGS metagenome assembly CABFOL01 (sample SAMEA5312453, study PRJEB27640) | indoor metagenome | biome: indoor environment; feature: uncontrolled; material: polymer tiles stone | place: Germany | collected 2014-07-07
GTAATGGTTATTCCTACAGATGAAGAAGTAATGATCGCTCGTGACGTTATGGAATTCGGGGATTTAGGATAATAGATAACCGCTTCAAATCAACTTTTTCATAAGAAATTGTTATAGCTGTAAAAATGTAATCAATACTCAATCTGTAATGATAACATTTAAAGTAGTGATTACTGTTTTTACAAATATTAGTGTTAGATATGCACTTTCTATTGATTTAATTTTAATCAATAGGAAGTGTATTTTTTATGAAAAAAAGGAAAATATCAACACGAAAAATAGAAAGAAGAAAGCAGTCATTTGACGAAATAGAAGAAATTATTATAGATATTAAAAAGACTATGAATCTATCTGAGAAGACGATTAGCGGTTATCATAAAGCGTTCATAAGCCTAAACAAATACTTTAAAGACATCAACCCGTTGGAATTAACTAAAATAGAAGCGGAGGGCTATATACGTTACTTATTATATGATTATGAACACTTTACAGACAGAAAAAATAATATTGGAAAGAAAATAGGATTAGCGCCTAGTTCAGTGAACACTTATCTAAGATTATGTAAATCAATTTATAATACATTACGAGAGTATGAATATACAAATCACAATCCTTTTGCACATATTAAAAATGTTAAACAACAGAACAAGCATATTAAAACTGTCGATAAAGAAGATATAAATAGATTATTAAATAATCTTGATAAAAGTTATTATACTGATTTTCGTATGTATGTGATTTGTTTAGTACTTTTGGACACTATGGGGAGAATTGGAGAAGTATTAGAACTTACAAAAGATGATATAGACTTTAAAAATCAAACGATTTATTTTAGCAAAACAAAAACTAATAATTATAGATACGTTAATTTTAGTGTCAAGACTAAAAGAGCATTACAAGAATACATAGAGATAACAAGTGAATTTGATAACGAGTATTTATTTTTAAATGCTTACGGAGATAAGTTAACACCCGATACATTCAGAAAATCTCTAAAAGAATACTGTAAGAAGTTTGAAATAGATAAATCATTTAGTTGTCATTCATTTCGTCATACAGGAGCTACTGAATTTCTTGCAAACGGTGGCAGTATTAGAGTGCTTCAAAAAATATTGGGACATAGCAGAATAACAACAACAGAAATATATACACATGTGAATGAAGAATTAATAAAGAAGCAACATGAACAATATAATGCTATAGATAGCATTGTAAACAAAAAGAAGAGTATCAGTAATATGAGAAGAAATAAAAGATTGAACTAATTATTGTAAGTTAAAAAATAGTGTGAAATTAAATTTAGTTGAGTATAATTAAAATATTCTAAAAAGAAGAGGAGAAGTTAATATGGCTAAAAAAGAAAAAGAAGTTTATTACGATGCACAAGGAAATCCAGTTGAACCGAAGAAAAAAAGTGGTATGAAAACAGGTTGTTTGGCAATATTAGCATGTATAGGAATATTCATTACTTTCATAGTTATTGGCTCTTTATTTACTAACCCAAATGAAGAAGAAGAACCTGAGACAACTGAAGAAGTTGCTGAAAAAGAAGTTGTTGAAGAAGAAACTGAGACATCTGAAGAAGTTACTACCGAAGAAGAAGTGGAAACAGAAGCTCCTGAGCCTGTAGAAACTGAAGCACCAGAACCAGTTGAAGAAGAGGAAGAAGAAACTGAATCAGAAGATACTGGAGATGTATCTCGTGAATTTGAAGCTGCATTACAATCAGCTGAAAGCTATAATGAATTCATGCCAATGTCTAAAGCTGGATTATATCAGCAATTAACATCTGATGCTGGAGACGGTTATCCTGCTGAAGCTGCTCAATATGCAATAGATAACGTAGATATTGATTACAAAGAGAATGCTGTCAAATCGGCAAACAATTATAATGAATTGATGCCAATGAGTGACCAAGAATTGTTAGACCAATTGACTTCTGAAGCTGGAGATGGTTACACAATGGAAGAAGCACAATATGCGTTAGAAAATATGGATAAGTAGATTATCAGACTTTAAGACTGATTAAACTTAACTAATAAATAAAAAATCATTATAGTGCCGCATTATATAGGAGCAACAGAGAGTCATAAAGCAATGTTAAAAGTGTTAATACAAATACTCATTGAAACAATATGAAGCAAATAGTCTAGTATAAATTGCAATACGCTAAAAGACTTGCTACTGATAAAACTGATATTTTATCTTGAATTGCGATTGCTAAAACACTGGTAAACGTGTACTTTCAGCGATTGCTAATTTTATGATTTTTTACTTCAAATTATCGATTTTAGATGTATTTTTAGAAATTAGTGCTTATTATGATAGATTTATGACAGAATATAGACAGTTACAAAAATTTTACTTGTTATATAAAAGCTTGTTTTTTAAAAATTTTTGGCAATTTTTTAGATTTATCTACGTGTATAAAACACTAGTAAATCAATACTTTTAGCAATTAAATAAATCTTTAAAATTAGGTGTTTTGACTAATATATTAATTAAAATTCAATTTGTATAAACATGTAATACGCTAGTTTATACGTGTTTATTCGACTCTTTATTTATAGCATATAGTGTCAATTTTCTCTTTGTTACATTTTTCTTTATTAATTAATATAACAGCTTTAGTGACAATATTACTAATATATCGCATATAATACTGTTGTTAGAAAGTAAAAAATAATTAAATATTGATTAGAAGATATAAAAATACTAAGTCTGTAAGTAGCTGAATCACGTTGTAAAACAACAGTTTTAAGCATTAAATGATTTCTTTTTAATATGATTACATGGGGGATAGTTATAGATTTAAACTAACCAAAATTTTAGTTTCTTCTTTGTACTGTTCAACGATTACGCACATATTAAAATAAGCGATAGCATTATCAACTGAGATAATGTTATCGCTTTTTATTATGTCTTTTAATAGCGTTACTTTCTTTAATTTATTTTAATTAAATACTATTTAGATTTCTTCTGGGATTCAGCGAGTTGCTTCTTTTCTTCGAACCATTTTTCAATATATTCCTTAGATTTACCTAATTTCTCCTTGTTTCTCATCCCTCTAAATCTTGTCTTTTCATATGTTGGTAATATATCTTTGGTAGTCAATAATTCTATTTCGTTTGAACGATTGTCTAAAGTAACTCCAAAAGTTTGATTATTTTCCGACCACATAAAAGAGCGATAGTATTCATCTTTATCTTTATTTTTATATCTTACTTTATTCATTTTAGGTATTATATCATGTTCTTTTTCCCATTTGTTTAAAGCCAAATTTATTGCGATAGTTACAAATCTAGATTTAAAGCTTTTAGTGATTTCTTTGAAATTATTTAGTTCCTCTTTATTCAATAAATCGGGATTATATCTACTATGATGAGCAGTAACAACTTCTAGCCTTGAGGATAAATCTTCGAACTTTTCATAAGTATCTTTATCTATTAATAAGGTAGTTGATTTAGTCGAACTATCTACTTTAGAATTAACCTCTTTTAATAAGTTTTCAAATGTTTTTTTTGATTCATAATTATTATTTTCTTCTTGTATCAAAGCTAATTCTGTATTCCAATCAATTTCATGTTCTATTTGATTTTCTAAATGGTTTAACCCCATTTTTAGTTCTCTGATAATTTTAATATATTCATGTTTATCCATATTATCATCTCCTTATATAACATTTTAATAGAAATAATAATATATAACAAGTATATACCTGAAAATATTTCTTTACAAAATATTTATCTTGTATTATATTATTTACAGAGAATAAATTGAATAAATAATTGGAGGAAAATATGAAGGAATTATTAAAGAAAATTAAAACAGAAGCAACAAAGATTATTCTTGAAGAAATTCAGAAAGACTTACTACGTCAAAAAACATCAAAAAGAAGTACAGCAATAATTAAAGAGTTAATAGATTATGAGCTTGTTAGTGATTTGATTACTGAAAGAATAGTAAATATTGATTCTTTAGTAGGCAATGATTTATTTCTTGACGAAAGAGAATTAAATAGATACTTAGAGGAGTTTTATAAGATATCTAATATGAAACTTTATGATTTTAATAAGCTGGTATCAAGTTTTATTTATATGAATTTTGATTCAATAGACTATGAATTTATGAAATTATTTACTTTTAGATTTGCTGAAGAATTTGAAGGTGTACAAGATAATTATACATTAGAAGAATTTTATGATTTTTTGTTTGATTATGAATGTGCCTAAAGATTTGCGGTCAGCTTCGCTAACCTTGTATTGTCAGCAAGCTGCCAATAGACAAAATGTCAAAAAACACGGTAAATCAAGCAAAAAATATGGTACAGTTACTATTTTATATAAATAATTATTTAACGTAAAGTAAGTAAGTGTACCATAAATTTCCCTTGTTTTACCGTGTTATTAGAACACAACAATAAAGAAAGAGGAATATTATGGAGACTGAAATAAAATACCCGATTAAAAAACTAGGTAATAACAATAAGAAAGAAAGTCTTTTCAGAAGCAATTTTGAAAATGGTTATCATTGGATAGACTTTAATAAATATAAAAAATTAGAATATGGGACACACAGTAAAAATACAGTAGCAGAAGCATTAGATTATAAAATTATTAATCATAAAAGAGATACAGATTTCTTATTGAAGATTGTAAATGCACTATTTGAGTATGTTGATGAACTCACAGACCCATGCGACAGAAGAAAAAAACTATATTCTCTTGGCTCACTCATTAATGAAAATGGAGAGCCGCTACCGATTTATAAAAATAGTAATGCTAGTGATTTTACAATTCAGATTGAAGCTATATTGTTATCTTTACTTGAAACGTCATTGTTAGATACCGATGACCGAACTCATTTAAATTGGTTAAATTTTTTTGGATTGCTTTCTTATGATGAAAAATTTTATTACAACTTATTTAAATCAGATTATAAAGAAAATAAACATGTTGTTGAATTATTAGAGTTTTTGAAGAAATATATTAAAACAATTGAAGTGCCATTTCTGATAGACAGTGAAGTTATATTCATGTCTGAAGAAGTAACAGATGATGAAGTGTTTTATGCAATGAAAAACTTTATTTGTAAAACTGTTGATACTGTTAAGAATAGATTTAATTCAATAATCAACAATCTTGTAAATGAGAATTTAATTGAAATTGATTACAAGATGATAGCGATTGAATATGTGACAGATGAAAATAATCAAGAATTACTATATGACAAGAATGGAAAAGCTATCACTAAAAAAGTTGTATTAATGAATGAAGAAAAACAAGCAATAAATGATTTGATTATTGAAATAAAAGAGGAGTATGAACTTGATTTCTTGCATGGAAGTGAATTGTTCTATAATAATATTTTCAAAATACAATTTAAAAAAAGATTACTAGAGGGATTAACTATTAATGGTGTAAAACGATATTTCGGTAGCACTTATAGAACGTATTCAATTCACAAAACATTCACTAAAAAAGAAATACAAAAATATATTAGTAAAAATATAAAGTTAAAAAATGAATATAACGACAAAAAGCAATTATATGAACGCTATAAAAACTCTAGACAATTACATTTCGATAAATCATATAATAACAAGTTAGATGAATTAAATAAAAAGCTAAACAAAAGTTTTGGAGATATAAAAATTAATAAACAAATTGAATATCACAAGCTCATGAAAGAAGTTGCAGATATTCAATTCAAAAATTATAAATATAAGGAGATTGAAGCATGACAATAACAGTAGAAACTAAACAAGCAGAAGCGGAAAAAGAATTAGAATTTATCACATTAGCACCATTTTATCCACATATAGAGGTAGAGGCAAAGAGTAAGAAAGTGTTTGATACCTATAAGAATGAGTTTATAGAAACGTTTGTAGATAATTACAGAACTTATTGTAAGCTTATGACTGTAAAAACAATTCCTTATTTTAATACTACTGAAAATGGGGATAAGCAATTTGAAACGTATAATACTGAAAAAATAGTAACTATAAATCTTACGAATGCTATTAAATATAAATTAGAAAAATATAAATTTGAATTTGAAAATGTTAATGGTAGTAATAGATTTCTGAAATATAATAATAAACTCTTTGATTTAGAAACATTTGAATTAAAAAATTTGGATAAGAATAATTTTACAATGTTTAACTTATATCACTTACAAAATTGCAATTATACTTATGCAAAGTTACATGATAAAGTATTTGAGGATTATATAGCGACATCAAAAGGTAAGATACTAAGAAAAATTGATACACTTTGTTATGAAGTACGTCAAACAAAAAATAAATTATATCCAACCGTCACTTTATCGCACAGGGATGAATATGGTAACAGTACACAAACTACATTTGATTTGCATTACATCATTGCATATTCATTAAAATATGATGAGTATTTAAAAGTAAAATATAATTATCCAAATGATGAAATAGAAATTGACCATATTGATAGTAATCCTCAAAATCCCAATATAGAAAACTTACAATTTTTACCTAAAAATATTCATGAAGAAATCACTCAAATTAGAAGAAGAGCAAGAAGAGATAATTTAGATATAATAGAGTTAGAAAAATATCACAAAGGTTTTAGAGTATATTAATTTTTCATAAAAGACACTGATTATTTATTTGTCAGTGTCTTTGTTGTTTAAATTTCCAAATGATAATAATAATATTATATGGATTATTAAGGACATGTGAGGGTATCCAGTTTTATCATTAACATAGTTACCAGCAAAGTGTTCAAAGATTAAATGAGTAATCCATCTAAGACTTTTTAAATCATTTGAACTAAGACTAAGCTCTATAAAATAATTTAGTTGACTTAATTGATTACTAATAGAATCATTAAATTGTTCGATAATTTGATATGATGTTGGAATTGTATAAACAGGCACTGGAATAAACACATTTCTAAATGCTTCTATAAATCTTTCTTGTGCTTCTTTTTCATCTACAAAGTCTAAGAAATCATTGATAGACATTTCTTCAGCTTCAACAGGATATTTCTTTGCATAGCTTTCAAATAATTCTAAGGTTTTATCAATCTCTTCTTTATTTTCTTCATAATATTTCAATGCATGGCTAACTGGTGTGATAAGTTTATTAACTTGAGTAATCCATTTAGTACTTATATTAGAAATTGAAGAAAGTTGTTTTGAATAAGAAGAATTTATTTTACTGAGTCTATTTGTTAATGATGATGTTAACTCATTTTGTATGTTACCAAATGGTTTGATAGTGTTCAAATCTTTTCGTAATGTTGATGATAAACCAGAAACAGTAAGGCTTGGATGAGAGAATGGTTTTATCCTATTCATTTGACTTGTAGCGTGAAGAAAAGTAGGTTGCTTAGGTGTGAATAATTTACTTTGAACGGTCATTGTATTAATCCTCGGTTTTGAAATAGTTTCACTATATAGCTGAGCATATGACTTTGGATATGTAATAGTCTTTTGCAACAAGGTAATTCCCTTCTATATAAAATTTAATTAATTTTAATTAATGTAATTATAATACGAATGAGTGTTCGTGTCATTCTAGATGCATTTAAGAAAACTCTACTTATTATTTAGTAGAGTTTTTCTAGTTTATATTCAGTTCGTGTTACTTTACAAGTTTATTTTCTTTAATTCATTATAAAATGTAGACTTTTTAACGCTTGTTACTTTCAATATATCAGAAACACTCATTTTATTTGTTTCTCTATTGTTGTATAAATTAATAGCTTTCTCAATATCTTTAGGACTAGATGAGCCTTTACGTCCCATGTGCTTTCCTTCTTTTTTTGCTCTTTCACGTCCTTCTGTAGTGCGTTCTACTATTAAGTCTCTCTCAAATTGAGCGAATGAGCCTAAAATATTAAATAATAATGTGTTGAGTGAATTACTATCGTCAGCACTAAATGTCATGTTTTCTTTTAGAAATTGAACAGATACGCCTTTCTGATTTAATTCAAATACTATTTTATTTAAATCACTAATTGAACGCGCTAATCTATCAATTTTCGTAACAAGAATTGTATCGCCTTTTCTTGAATGCTTTATCATATCTTGAAGTTGTGTACGTTGTGCAGTACTGCTAGCAGTAACTTTTTCTTTGTATATGTAATCTTTATCAGCACCGTTTTCGATTAAGATTTCAATTTGTTTTTCTAAACTTTCATCTTGTTTATTAGTAGTTGATACACGAGCATAGCCAATTTTCATATTTATCATCCCTTCGTCTAAAAGTCTACTATCTTTTACACTTTAAATTATAGACTAACTTTTAGACTATTACAATCACTATTTTCGCTTGTTTTTCAGGAGTATTTTAAATGGTGCATAAGTGTATACTTTTGAACTTTCATATATACTAGAATAAGCATTTTATTTTACCAAAAAGTTAATTATTTAATCATTATAGAAACAGTTATCTCATTATAAAAAAAGAAAAATAGCTTAAATTAAAAAGCTAATCAATTATGATTAGCTTTTGTTTTTATTGTCTTTTAAATGTATCTTCATTTTCTCCGATTCTATATGTCTTTAATAAATCGTTATTTTCATCAAACCTTAGATAAAAAGTATCAATATCATTATTTGATTTAATAAAATCTACAATTGCATAATTATCTACAAATCCATCTATTTCATATTTTTCGATTTTTTTACTACCTAACATTTCACTTTTCAATGTTCCATCTTTTCTAAATTCTAAAGTTCCATATCCAGCATCAAATTTTCCTATTAATTTTTTCTTGAATTCTTGTTCAGGAGTTAATTTTACTTCTTTTTTAATTGGTTTTTCGATGACTTTTTCATTATTATCACAAGCAGAAGTTGATAATATAATACTTAAAGCAATACTTTTATTAATTGTTTTTCTCATGATGTAATACTCCTTATATTTTAATATCTTAATAATAGAATATATTAAATATAAATAGTAGATAGATAAAATTGTAATATGTTTATTTAATTTTAAAAATTTTAATATCTTATAAACGGAACGTTTGTTCGTGCTATAATGAAATAGCGTATAAATCAAAAGGAGGTTTCTTTAAAGATGGATAAAGCATATATAGATGGTATTAGTAGAAGTCAGATGAATGCAAATATGCTTATAAAGTATATGGGGGAATTTGAGTATCTAATCGAAATTTTAAAAAATGGCTTCCTTACTCCGAGATATAATAGAGAAGATTTTAGATTTCTTGATTTAAAATATTATGGTATTAAAATTGAAAAAATACATATTCCAATGGTTTGTTTTTGCGATATTCCCTTTTCAAAAATTAGTTATCATATAAGTGAATATGGTGACTATGCTATTGCATTTACAAAAGAGTGGGGATTACATAATAAAATTGCACCCATTCATTACTTTATTAAAGAGAGTTCTTCTAGTAACGAACTTGCTTTATTAATAAAAAAAGCTAATGACAAACAAGATGAAGATTTATATCAATACATCTTTAATTATATTTTGTATATAAAAGAAATATTTGGTGAACAAAATAACCAAAATAGACTCTTTATAGATGAACAAGAATGGAGATTTATACCGTCATTTGATAACGTTGAAACTGATTTATTACCATTCTATATTGATGGAAGAGATAAACTTAATTATGTAGATTTAAGTAATTCATTAAGTTACAACGACTCATTAAGATTAAAGTATGAACCAAAAGATATTAAATATATTATGTGTAAAAGTGAAATAGAGTTCAGCCAATTAGTAGATATTATTAAAAGTAAAAAGTATAGTTCAGAAGACGAAATTAGATTAATTTCTAAAATAAGATTATCAAGTGAATTGGAGGATATGTAATGAAAATCAATATGAACAAAATCACAAATTCTAATAAACCTTTTCCTAAAGAACTTGAGAAGTTCTATACTGATAAAATTAAAAAAAATGCTTATTCTATAGATGTTATGCATTCGAATTTTGAATACAAATATGACAAAAATATAAAATTATTAATACCAAAACTCTCAGAAAGTGTAAAATTTACATTTGATAAATCTGAGTTACCAAAAGAAATAAAGAATATAAAAGATTTTGAAAGATATTTATATAATTCTCAAGAAGTATTTAGGTTTAATAAAAACAATAACATGCTTATAGAAATTAACGGTGTAAAAATAGATTTAAATAAGTACATGTTAAATACAGATGGAAAAGAGTCGGAATTAGATTTATATATACAAGCTGAAAAATTTGACGAGAATGATTTTTTTCAAATCGAGATTCTTAAAGAGACTTTCAAACTTAAAAGAACTAAAATTAAAAGTGTCAATGAAAAATTATACGAATTTAATCATGAAAACTATAAAATTAGCTTTACAATCTCTCCTGAAAAATGTCATTTTTCATTTATAACTAATATTGCAAATAAAACTTTGGTAGATGAACTTATTCATATATTTAAAATGCAATTAGCTTTTTATGAAAAAGAATTTCTTCTTAATTCTAAGCCAATTTCAAACCTTTTTAATAATTTTACGAAGAATGAAAAAAATAAAGTATTGGAAATTAAATCAACAATTTCATTTTGGGAAGAAATCAAAAAAATCGAAAGTGTATTAGTTTCAAAAAATATCATTAAAAATGAGAAATTCAAAGTTTCACTTCCATTAACAAAAGAAGAAGTAAAATTAGCTGAAGAATTAATAATATCAATTTCAATGAATATTGGTTTTAAGTCAAAATATAAAAGTTCAGAGTTTAAGTTTAGTAATTCTTTAGAAGAATTAATTGAAATGCATGACAAATTCAAAAAATATAATTCTGAAATGCGTTTTGGTGGTTATACAATAGAAACAATTGAATTATTCTATTGTAAATTTGATTTATTTTTATTGTATAGAATAGAAAATGCCTTAATCGAAGAATCAATAATTGATGAAAAAAATAACGAATTACTATTAAAAATTGTTAAAAGTTCAAAGGACAATTGTTATATTTTAAATAAATATTTTATTAATGAAACTGATATTGAACTCGAAATGACTAGTGAAGATACTCTTAGAAGTTCTATATATAGAAAAGATTTTTCTAATTTTTTGATAGATACTGAAATATAAATGAAAATAATATTTTTTCTTAATTATCTTTAATTAATGTATGTGCATGTTTTTTTGTGAAGTTGCAGACTAAAATTTGGATTTATATATTTAAATTGACTATAATCATTACTATAAGGTAAGATTGAGATAACAAATCAATAGAAACGTCATTAAAACACTGATAAAAATAGAAATTTAATCAACTTACAATATTTAGGTTATTCCTACAGATGAAGAAGTAATGATCGCTCGTGACGTTATGGAATTCGG
>CABFOL010000482.1_pt1 | contig 11257 bp, 11 predicted proteins | sample 3521961 | NCBI WGS metagenome assembly CABFOL01 (sample SAMEA5312453, study PRJEB27640) | indoor metagenome | biome: indoor environment; feature: uncontrolled; material: polymer tiles stone | place: Germany | collected 2014-07-07
GCTATTTTCATTTCAGTTTCTCGTGAAGCATCACTTTCAGCAATATCAGCCTTTTTCTTAATCTTAGCAATCTCAGGTTTACCTAAGTTTTCTAAGTAACCTTCATTATCACTAATATCAGATAAGCCTAATGAAGTAATACTAAAGCCCATATTGTTGAGCTGTTCTTGAGCAACCTCAGTTACTTTATTATTAAATGCTTCTCTATCTGAGTTGATTTCCTCAACTGTCATTTTAGATAAGATAGCACGTAAGTTTGTATTCAAGACTTGCGATATTTCATCAGATACTTCGTCTTGTGACTTACCTAAGAATTGTTCAGCATATTTAACGATACCTTTTAATTGATCGGCAACTTTAACTGTAGCGACCGCCTCAGCTTCAATGCCGACGCCAGCTTTAGTCCAAACAATAGGCGTTTTGATTTCTAATTGGAATGATTTTAATGAAACACGCGTTGATGATTGGAACATTTTCATTCTATAACCGCCACCACGTATCACTCTCATATGACGACCTTCATCATCTTGATAAACATTCGACTCAGTTTTTGGATCGCCGATGTTTGGCCCTGTAATAATTAAAGCTTCATTTGATGGAACCGTCTTAAATCTTGCTTTCATGTAAAGATACCAAACTATAGCTACAATTACTACAAGTCCGATTACGGCTGCAATGCCGATTAATATTAACAAATTCATATGACTCGTCTCCTATTTCTATATTTTATAATTGTTCACTTTAATTATTTTATTATAAATATAGTTTCAAGTATATAGGAGAATATATTTTTATAATTATTATTTTATTACACATATTTTTTAAGTATTTAGTAGACTATAATTGTTTTTTGTAATTACTATTTTATTTATTATAAATAGTAATTATTAGTGTACCGTGATTTTATGTTTTTGTTTTTGTTTTTGTTTTCATATTTCTTACAAGCACTTTCCACTCCATGTACGTTCACTTAACAATTAGCTTCTCATTCTGCAATGGCGCTCATCTCTGTCCAAAACCATGAACAAAAGGATTTTCACGTTGTTTTAAATTATAATAAAAAGAAGCGTCTCTATAACGAGAACGCTTCTTTTTACTTGCCTACGCGCAATGTCTTCCCTTGTTTGTTTTTCTCCCATTAAAACTATAAAAACCATCGTTTCAGTAATAACTAATTGCTATCTATTACCTACATCTCTACCAGTTTCTACAGCATTATTCTCTTTGTTTAATATTGCAGCTTGTACACTCCCAAAATACGGTGTGTCTTTACCTTGTTTTACTTTATACCCCATTTTTTTAAACTGTTTAAGATAATCATCATCTATATCTTTTTCATAATAAACAGTATCTCCATCATTGTAAAATCTAGGTTTATCAATAATATCCTGTATACTTTTATTATCATTAAAATACTGTATCATTACTTGATTTAAAATCGTAGGTATTTTATTACCCCCTGGTGAACCAATACCCATTGTAAAGTCTTTACCTTCTATTATAGTAGGAGCTGTGTATGATCTAGGGAATTTATGTTTATCTCCCCTATTTGGGTTTTTACTACCTTTTGAAAAATTATTTAAAGAATCATTTAAATAAAAACCTTGATCTACAAATTTACCTGTACCAAAATAGCTTGCTAAACTATTTGTAGTACTTGTAACTTGCCCTTCTTTATCTATAACTACGAAGTGTGTCGTGTTACCATCTGTACCATCTGAAGGTTTCATACCATTATATTTATCTAGTTCTTTATATTTATCAATTATATAGTCGCGCTCTAAATAATTATTGTATGCAGATTCTTGATCATTCACTATTTCTTTATTTTCTAAAACTAAATTTCTCCCTGAAATTATACTATTTACATATTCTTTTTTAGTATTTTTTTTATTAATAATCTCATCAAGTTTCAGTCCTTGAGCCATTAGTGTTCCGCCCAGTGGATTAGAAGCAGAATATATTTTATTCCCTTTGTAATCAGTTTCTATAGCTTCTTTATCTGCGGGTTGATAATTTTTAAAATCTTTTTTCTTAAGGTGACTATCCGCCTGATCTGCTATGTCACCAGCGATATCATCGTAAAAATAAGATACCCCATTATCACGTATACCTTCTAACGTTTTTGTTAGTGCTTTTTGCTTAACAATGTCCCCTTCTTCAAGTGGTTCAGAATCTTTAAAGAATGGAGAATCCTTATCTATATCGTCACCGTATATTTTAAGGCTTCTATCTAATTCATCATCAACTTCAAAACCATCTTTAGCTAGTGGTATAACATAATTCATTATCTTCTTCTCATCCATTGATCCACCATTTTTATGAGCTTGATGAAGACCACTTACTAATCCGGGTACACCCGTTTCATCACTCTTTTTATAGTTATATCCAGACATATCTTTATATTCTAGCAACCTTGGTTTTTCAAATTTTGAATTATTTTTAGTAATCATGGCTCCACCTCCGCCAAGACCTGAAGTATGAGGCTCTGTAATAGCTAAGGCGTATGAAACACCAATTGAAGCATCGACAGAGTTTCCTCCATCTTCTATAATTTTTTCTCCAATTTTTACTGCAATTGGATTATTAGATGCGACACCATAGCTTTTCTTTTTTGAATTTTTAGCTTCCGATATTTTGTTTTCGTACAAATTATCTTTATCTGACTTTTTTTGTGTACTACATAAATAAATTAAGGTTGAAATCAATAAAACTATGATCATGCTAATAAATAAGAATTTGCGATTATATATCATAAGATTTATTCTCCCTGATTTAAATAGTTAATTTTTGCTGCTTCAAGTTCAATTTTCTCTTTTGAGTATAATTTTTCATCTGAATGCATTGCTATAGTTAAAGTTAATGCGCCTAATATAGTAATAACAACAGTTGCATTAAGTAACTTATTTGCTAGTTTCATTGATAAATTCTCCTTTTTTCGTTGTCCAATCCATACTTGAGTCTTTAATATAATTCAGCATTTGCTTATTTTTAATGATATTATCATTATTATTAGAAAGATAACCGCCCTTGAAATTAACTGGAATAACCTTTGTTTTTAATTTTTCATTTTCAATTTCTTGCTGAACAATAATGCTTTCATTATTTTTAGATAAAAAGTCTTGTGAAGTTAAATTTCCTAAGCTATAAAATATATGAGAATCTTTGTAACTTTCTATTTTTTGAATCACATTATTATTACCAATTATGACATCCGCTCCAGCGTCAACTAATGCATGTGCATATTCTCTTTGTCTTTCTGACACTGTCCTTTCATCCGGTACTCCCCAGTTCACACGAACTATTACTAAATCATTGTTTTTATCTAAATCTTTAATTAAAGGAATAAAAGTTTTAGGATTCAATTTTATAGAAGTATTATTTTCTGAAGCATCTATAAATTTAGAGCTTGTATCACTAAAGGAAACAGTAGCTATTTCTTTCCCTTGATGAAATTGTTTTGAGATATTGTTATTAATAATATTTATTCCTTCATCAGATAAAAGGTTTGGATTTGATTGATCAATACTTTTAAATATACTTTGTGTATTCTTAAAATTCATATTATTGCTATTACCCAATGTCAAACTGTTAATATTATTATTACTAAGTGTTTTAATATCTTTAATATCTTTTTCGGGATTACTACTACTTAATTTTAAATTTGCAGATGTATAATTACTGTTATTTGTTAGATTTTTTAAAGGACTTAATATTTTTGATAAACTTTCCTTTTGACCTTTTTCTGCTAAATTAATATTTCCTAAATAAGTCACTACTAATTTATCATCCTCTTTTAAGCTACCAAATATATTTTTACCTTTATAAATATAGTTACCAAATATCATAAAACATACTAGTATAACTAATAATATTACAATATGTTTACTGGTTTGTTTTTTGTGCTTTTTCGATTTTTTTAATATTTGTTCTCCTATTGTAAGTTTTTTAGCCATTGCTTTTCTCCTTATTTATGTAATGAAACTATAGACAAATAATATTAAATAAGTAACAAAACTCAATAAAATTGTTGTTGATAACGTGATTATGACGCCTTGCTTTTGAATCGTATTGGCAATAATACCAGGTATAACTACACCGATACCACTTAACTGGAGTATCTCAAATGGCGCAATTGGATATATTAAGTCAAACATAAACTTAATAATCATGCCTGTTAATATCATAGCTGCAAATTTTCTTCTTCCATATAATATTGTTATTTTTCCAATTCCATGTACAACGATTATATAAGTCAAACAACTAATTAAAATAACTGATATTAACATTAGTGGTTGGTCGAATACTAACGCCAAATAACCTGGTACAACTAATCCTGCTGGATTTATGCCAAACTTTTCTGCAAAAATTAAACTTAATATAACACCTACAAATAACGAGAAGTATAATTCAGAACCTATCATGTTAGCTTTTCCCTTCTATGAAATTTACGATACTTTTTCCATTACCGTGGATATTACCTACACAGAATATTAAAGATTTTTGAGATTCTTTTAAAATTCTATCTTGGACTTCAGAAAATTCTTTACCTTCAAAATTGTAATAATTTATTTCTGGATAATCTTTCATTACTTCAGTAACCATTTGAGTGGTACTACCAGTTACGATTAACGTATCTATTTTGATTTTAGGAATGAATTTTTCTGTAAATAAGTATGTTCTATCTACCCTGTCATATCGGCAGTTCAAAATGATCACTACTTTTTCAAACGGATAGTTATAAGAATAAACCTTATCTAATATTGCTAAACTCGACTCCGGTTCATTAGCTGAAAAAGCATTTATGAAAATATTTGTATTATTATTAGCTTCATAATATTTTACTCTTACAGCCCCAGAATCTGGAGGTGCATTCAACATGCCTTTCATTGCAACATCCTCATTTATACCTAAAGACTTAGCTACACCTAAAGCAATTGCAACATTATCTGGAAATACAATATAATCAAATTTTTTCAAATAATCTTCAGATATTTCATTTTTATCAACGACTATTAAGTCGGTTTTTCTATCTCGAGCGATTTTTTTATAATAGTTTGTATATTCATCTTGCATAACAACTGCCTTACCATTAAATGGTATAGTTGCAGCAAATGCTTCAGCTACCTCATCAAGAGTAGGCCCTAAAACATCCATATGATCTTCAAGAACGTTTACAATTACGCCAACGTTAGCCTTTACTAGATCATTTTGGAAAGTAATTTGGTAATCAGGATTAACAGCCATGCATTCATTAACCAATGAATCTGCATTTTGATGAACCACATGCCTCATAATAGCCTTTTGTTCACCAATATTAGCTCCTTGTGGTTTTCTTATTATTGGGTCCTCTTTATCGGTATGCCAATATAAAATGCGCGCATCTGTTCCGGTAGTTTTAGCAATCACATTATGTTGATTTTCTTTTAAAATGCTAAAAATCAATCTCGTAATTGTAGACTTACCTCTAATTCCATTAATATTAATTCTTATGGGTATTTTTTTTATATTAGAATTGTGTTTGATCTTTTCTAATACACCTAGAGAAATAATAAGAAGTGTTAAGATTATTATTAATAACAAATTTCTAATTTCCTTTCTTTTTTTATTTCCCGGTTTTTTAGTGTGAATATTACTTTTTGAAGTGAATTTAATTTAGCTGTTTCTCTCGTGGATCTAAATTAAGGGGGGTATAAAATAGGTCAAAGAATTCCCATATCCTTTGAGTGATACCTGCGATTTAAACAATATCACAAATGAATATTATCATAGACTCTATTTATATACAATAAAAGAATTATTTTTAAACTTGATTAATATTTCTAATATTAATAATCAGACTATTTTGTTCTTAATTGTGTATAATAAACTTAATTAAGTTTACAAAATATTTACTTTTACATACAAATGTACTCATATTTATGAAAGTAAGATTTTCATTCACTACGTTATAATAAATATATTTCAAAACAATAGGTGGTTTTTATATGAATAATAAAAATTTAACTTTTACTACGGATCGTTTAGAAATAAAACCGTTAGTAAATTCTGATTATGAAAGTTGGCTTAAAGGTTTTTTAGATAGAAATCCTTCCCAATGTCAATATGACGATGGGTTAATAGATATGTCTGTCTGTACTAAAATTTGGTTTGAGGATTTAGTAAAAAAACATCAAGAGTTAATAAAAAATGATGAGACGTATATTTTAGCTATATTTGATAAAAATAATCAGCATATAGGTATGATTGATTTAGTAACTATTAGACGTGGAATTTTCCAATGGGGAGAATGTGGATACTTTATACACAATCAATTTTGGAGAAATGGTTATGCCTATGAAGCATTAAGAAAAACTTTATATATTGCTGATAAAGAACTCGAATTCCATAGACTTGAATCACATGTGAATTTAGATAATGATCCATCAATCAAGCTGTTACAAAAATCAGGTTTTGAATATGAATGTACTAGAAAAAACTTTATATATGAATTCGAACAATGGACTGATAATCACATTTATTATATTAATTTTGATGATAACAACAATCAACAGGATTAACATAATATAATCGTTTCTTCATCGAATAGAACTAGTGAATAAATTTAGAGAGATCTAAACGGTCCCTCTTTTTGTGTTATTCATTTTCAATATAAGTATATTATTAAAGGAGATAAACGTCTATAATTCCAGTGGATATTTAAGGTGAAATTAAGGTTGTCTTTATTTTTAAATAAGTTTTATGATAAAGTTTGCTAAAAGGAGTGATAGTTTTGAAATGGTTTTTATTTATTGTGCAAATAATTTTGGCGATTTTTTTAGCATTTTTTGCCTATAAACAAATGAACCAAAATCATTTAGATACATGGTTTACTGTTTTTATAGTATTCTTTTTTATTTTCGTAGTTTGGTATGATGACCGGTATCAAAAAAATCAAACTGAGCTTTTATGCGATGAAAAAGGAGTTTTTGTTTGTTAACTAAAAATATTAAATATCCCTACGTAAAATTCATTTTTGATGTTGTCGGTATTCTTGCTAGTGTTGGTATTTTATTAATGTTTATCTTCAATACATATGCTAATTTTAAATCTAATGGTAGTTCTTCATTTGGAATAAATATTATAGGTTCTAACATGATTTTATTATCTATTTTGATTTTGATTGTTGTTGTATGCGCTGTTTTTTCTTTCGTTTTGAAATTGATAAAAAAAGAGCGTTAATTTTAGGGTTTAGGTATAAAATTATATAAATAAGCATTAAGGGTTCTTCAGCTCATAGTATTGCTTATTGGGTATCCGAATTAGGTCAAACTTTAATATAAAGGAGTGTAATTTTTGTGAACAATGAAGAATTAGAGTATAGACTTTTATTGATTAAACAATCAATTGATGTTTTACAAGAAGAGTTAGCACCAAACTTAAAAACAAGAGATTTAGTCTTGTTACGTTATGGTTATAATTTGGATGAAATAAACAAGTTAGATGATTATTTATTTAATTTAATGATGGATAAGCGTGATATTACAAAGAAAGATTTTAAAGAAAAGTTATGTCAAATAAGAGAACTCCCAGAAATTCCAAACGGACAAGTTGATGATATTTTGGAAGGTTATAAAAATAGTGGGCTTTATATAAAGTTGATTGGTAATATTTTAAAAAAGGGCAATTGATTTTGGGGCTTTTTAAACGAGTGGAACGAGTTTCTTCTTGTCTTGAATAAAATATAAAAAAGTTAAATAAGAAAACACCCTCATATTATTGAGGAAGTTGTCTTATTTAACTTTTTTGTTCCTTTTTATTTTCACGGTTTTTGTTTATCCTATTCTTTCAATAATATTACTTAGTTTCTTAAGACTTCTATCAATTTCATTCTCATTAATATAAGAGTAGGAAAAACGGATATAATTTGTGGCATTACTATCATAAATTTCTCCTGGTTGGATAAGGATGTTTTCTTTGATTGCTTCATTAAATATGGTTTTAACATTTATTGAAATATTTAACTTAAACCAAATATAGAATGATCCTTGAGGTTCGTTCCACTCTCCATATTTGGATAAATATTTTTTTAAAGCTTCTAAAAATATATCCTTTTTCTTTTCTAACTTAACCTTTAGTTCTTTAACATGCTGTTCGTGATAATCACTCAACCATTTTTTAGCAATATGTTGAGATATGGAACTAGATCCATAGTCATTTTGCATTTTTAAATCAGATAAATGACGAATTACATTTTTATCTGCCACTATCCATCCTATCCGTAAGCCTGGGCTTACCGTTTTAGATAAACTCCCTAGATACAAAACGTTATCACTGTTTTTCAAAGATTTCATGGGTACATGTCTTTCAGGACCAAACCATAAATCAGCATATATATCATCTTCCACGATAGGTATACCATTTTTTTGACATTGATCTATAATTTTTTGTTTTTCGTTCTTTGTATAAGTATTTTGAGTAGGATTATGTAATGTTGGAATACAATAAAATATACTATTTTTATAATCACTGCTCACTTTGAATATGTTGTTTATATTTTGTTTTATATAGTTAATAGTTAAAGGAACAATTGGTGCTCTAATATTATGCCATGTACGGACTGAATTAATATAAGATGGTGTTTCAATAATGATTTTTGATTGTGGAACTAACAAACCGTCAGCTATTAATTTTAAGCCTTGTAAAGCACCTGAGGTTACACAGACATTATTAATATCACAATTCACGCCTCTTTTTTTCATGTATTTAACAATTTCAGCTCTGAGATCTGACTTTCCTTTTGGTTCTTCATAATTTGTATGCAGAGGTTCGTCTATATCATTACCTAAAATTTCTTTGAATAAATGATTAGGAATAAGATCTGGCGCTAATTCTCCAGTACCTAAACGCACAATATCATCATCAAATTCTAAGTCATTAATTCTTTGAATATAATATTGATTGTTTTTAGATACACTATTCCCAATATAATCTTGCCATCGAATATTGCTTGTGATATATGTATTCCACTTATACTGCGATACATATACCCCCTTTTTCTCTATAGTATCTAGCACTCCATAACTTTTTAAAATATCTAAAGCTTGTACTACCGTTGACCTGTTCACATTATAATATTGTGAAATCTCTCGTTGAGACGGCAATTTATCTCCTGGTTTTAATACGCCATCGTTTATCTTATTAATAATGTCATCAATTATATTTTTATATTGAAATTTACTCATAATTACTCCTATGACTGGTTGGAATTTTATTTGTAATCTGGTAGGTTTTTAAATTTTCAAACTATTATAACATACAAGTTAAGAAGGAAGTATTAATGGTACAGAAGTTAGAAAAAGCAATATTTTCTATGGGAATAAAAAAAGATTTAAAAACTTTAACGAAAAACATTTGTATACCAAAATAACTAAACGAAAGAGAGATAATTATGTTACAACCTATAATTCACGGATTTTTATTAGCACTAGGACTTATTTTACCTTTAGGAGCACAAAATGTATTTGTATTTAACCAAGGAGCTAATCATAAAAAAGTCATAGGGGCTTTACCAGTAATCATAACAGCTGGACTGTGTGATACGTTTTTAATAGTCCTTGCGATATTGGGTGTTTCTTTAATACTGATGTCCTTGCCAATTTTACAGATGGTCATATATATTATTGGACTTATATTTCTAATATATATGGCTTGGTCACTGTGGAATGAAAAGCCAAACAACTTAAAAAATTATGATTCTATGAGTGCAAAAAAACAAATAGGATTTGCTTTATCTGTCTCATTATTAAACCCACACGCCATCATGGATACTATAGGCGTTATTGGAACAAGTGCTTCAGTTTATACTGGAACAGATAAATTATTGTTCAGCATTTCTACTATCGTAGTTTCTTGGTTATGGTTTATTTTGTTAGCAATACTTGGGAAATTACTAGGATCTGTAGATAAGACTGGTAAGTACATAATATTATTAAACAAGTTCTCCAGCGTTATTGTCATTATAGTTAGTTTAATCATTGTCAAAAACATTATAGACTTAATTTTATGATGAAATTTTAATGTCTTTATTAGTTTCATTATATATACCTAGAATGAAGACGTTACCTTCTATGTAATAATGATTAAACAAAAAGAAAAGTCGCAAAGGAACAAAAGAATCAGACATTCACAACTCAATCTCAAGAAGCATTAAAAAAGGAGCAAGAACTCAAGAAAAAATCATCTAAAAAAAGAAACAAACTTCAAAAAGAAGCCCAAAAACAGAAAAAAGGTGAAATCAAAAAACAAAAATGTAAAGAAAAGCATAAAGGACACTAGAATAAACTTATAACCATTAAGTATAGCTCTTTATTATTTTCAATTTTATTGCTATGTTCAATTCCAAGAGACATCTTGAGATATTTGAACAGTCAATTAAAAGGGAAAGTATTCTACTAATATATTTCCCCAATGAGCCCGTTAAAAAGACGGTGACTTGTTAAATTATAAAATTAAAATAAACCATCTCAAAACTTTTCAAAGTTGTACGAGATGGTTTGTTTTTTCGTTCTTTATTACTCATTATTTCTTCAATTAGATAAAATCTGCAAAATGATCTCTATATTTTACATTTAAAATTGAACCTATAAAAAAGATGATTAGAACAAATATAATGTTGTATATAGTTAACTGCCAATGGGATATGAAAAACCATTCTTTGTATAATACTGCTGATCTATAACCTTCTGCTAAAAAATATATTGGATTTAGTTTTATAACAGTTAATACAATTGAGTTAGTTGGGAGGTATAATATTGATGAGACAAAGAAAATAATTCTCATTAATGCTTGCATTATTTTTTGTGTGTCTTGTATTATTACTCCTAATGTTGATGTTAACAAAGTTATAGATATAGTTAATATTAAAGCATATGGTATAAAAATTAATAGTTGTAATAAATATATAGACGGAGCATATCATTAATCGTGTTTTCTTTTTTTATATTATTTTGTAACTTACTTTATTTAAATTTAGTGTAGGACTTGTGCTTATTGTCATTTTTACTCGTTTGCTTTGTTTTGTTTTTAAGCGAGTTGAAAACGAGTTTCTTCTTGTCTTGATAATAAGGGTAACTATTTCGATTTGAAATGGTTACCCTTATTATATTGGTATATCTAGTTTTGACCAAAAAAGTTACTTTTTATTTTTTAAATCATATTTTTTTGCTTCTTTTTTAGTTTCATCGCTTACTTCAAATAATAAATAATAAATTACAAT
>CABFOL010002866.1_pt1 | contig 10695 bp, 11 predicted proteins | sample 3521961 | NCBI WGS metagenome assembly CABFOL01 (sample SAMEA5312453, study PRJEB27640) | indoor metagenome | biome: indoor environment; feature: uncontrolled; material: polymer tiles stone | place: Germany | collected 2014-07-07
ACATATGATTTAAGGAATCACATGAAAAAAACGGTCGATGAATTTAACAAAAATCTTAAGGAAAAATAATTTAATAGTTTAGGTTTTGGGGCTAACTTCACGAAGTGATCTGTTAGCCTTGTTTTTGTATTTTTTAGGGGTGAAAACATAGGGGGGTACTACGACTCCTCCTTAACAATCCTGTAGACTGTAGAACGACTTACACCTGTTTTTTCAGCAATCTCTTCGCCTGTGAGTTTTTGTTCATCATACAAGAACTTGATTTCTCTTTTTTTGTGGTCAGGTAATGAAGGACGACCGCCCTTTCTTCCTCTTGCTCTTGCAGCTTCTAAACCTTTTTTCGTACGTTCACTTAGTAAGTTAGCTTCTAATTCTGCAAATGCACTCATCATGGTAAAGAACATCTTGCCCATCGCGTCTTTCGTTGACACATTCATATCTATAATATGTAAATCAATGTTATTTTCTTCAAACCATTGAGATAACTCAATTAATTGTTTGGTTGTACGGCCTAATCTATCTAATTTATAGATAACTAAAATATCGCCTTCTCGTAAATAATCTAAACACTTATCAAGTTCTGTTCTTTTGGTTTTACGACCACTTGCTTTCTCGCTAAAGATACGTTCACAACCATATTTCTCAAGTGTATCAATCTGTCCATCAAGACTTTGATCTTGTGTTGATACACGTGCATAACCAATTTTAGCCATTTTAATTTCTCCTTTTGAATGCTTTTATGACACCTTATCTATATAATATGCTTCTCGAGACAAATGAGAAGACTTATTTAAGTCTATAAACTCATATACTTTAATCTTTATGATACGTTGATTATAACACAAGTTTTGATACTTAAATATACAAGCAAAACCTCTTAAATTTGAATTAAGAGGTTTTGTATCAAAAACGATCGTTTTTAAATCTTTATCCATACATCTTTTTGTGTATATACAAAATCATATCCTGATATAAAACCAGTTTTTATTGTATACACATAACTAGGAATTTTTTTGATTATATTAAAGTCTATATTAGTAATTAAAGTTTTATTGCTATCTAGTTGTATATATTTTGTTTCATATTGGATGTATTTATTTATTTTTTGACCTCCAACAATAATATAACCAGATATAGGATGATTGTTATTATTGATGATTTGAATTGTGACAATATTTTCAGAGAAATTATGATTCAAGATTTTTATTTTAGTGTTAAATTTATATCCATAATCCAAAGTGTTTCCACAATTATAGCAATTAGTCATATATCTAATAGGTTTTCCTATATAATAAGCATTTCTAATAGATAAAAAATTATTGCAGTATAAACATTTAATAGATGTAACTTCATAATTAAAGTAACAATTATTTTCATATAAAGATAAGGGAGAAAAAGGAAATTGATTTATAATATTTAATAATTGCGAAGAAAAATTCATTTCTATTTTGAGCATTAGATCATTAAAACTTATTAACAAAGAATCTAATCTTCTAATTACATTAACATCATAACTTTCCTTCTTTTTTAAATTGTACATACTTTTTATAATTTTTTCACATTCATATATATATGACTTAATCTTTTGTACGTCAATTTTTCTAAACAAATTATTATTTATATTATCAAGGGATCTATATAATTTATTTTCATGTTCTTCTATGTTTAAATTATTTTCATATATTTTGATTTCAATATTTTCTGAGAAACTATTATCATAACTAAACACTATTACATTTATATATTTTTCTTTTTTATATTGGATATAATATAAGGGTGCGTTAGTCAATGATTCAACTCTCACAAATGATTTATCAGTTTTGTATTTAATAATAAATAATTTGTATTTATTAAAATCTAGTTTATTTTCTTCTTTGAAATCAGTTGTTTTATAATCGATAGTAGTAGGAAATGTATAATTGGGTTCACCCAATAATACAAAACCATTACTTTCTAATTTATTTACTAGTAAATTATAATTGATTATGTATACATAATCACCTAAACTAATACCAATTTTAGACAAGAAATAGTAAGCAGAAGCTTCAAATTCGTATATTTCTTTTAGTTTAGGAAATGATACCACATTACGTCCTGTTGTTTCGTGTATACCTGTTGCAATCGCTAAATCATCTTTAAAGATATTATTATTAAATCTGTTACCATTACAACCATTTATTAGTACTACGTTTGCTTTTATATTACTTACATCTATTAAAGTTCTATACCCATTAATTTCCTGAGAAGTGTGTATGTTATTTTTTACACTTGTTTGGGAAACTGTAAAATTATTTAAAGCGAGATTTTTTCCAATAAACAACATATTATCTGTCATATGAGATTGTATAATTATTAAAGAATATTCTTTTGAAATATCATGAAGAATATTTTCAGTATCATTTATTTTATTTCTAGTGTAAACTATGTCTTCATTATTAATAGGAGTAAACTTTTTGTCATTATGGTCTATAATGCTAAGGGTTCTATTAATATTATAGTATTTACTATTGATTGTATTACTAATAAATAAAGCTAGTTGAGTATTATCATATAAGATTTTATGGTCTATATATTTTATAAGTTCATAAGTTATGTCTTTTTTGCGTATATAATTCATTTCAAAATCTTTTAGAATATATTTATACATATTAACCTCCTTACATATTAACTACTCGCACTTTCGTAAAATTCCACTCCTTTTTTCCAAAATAACCTTGAAATTACTGTTGTTAAAACACAAATAATAATGCCAATAATTATATTTGTATAAGTAGATTTATTTATAAAAACACTAGCAGGAATATTCACTGCAAAAAATACAGGAAATATATATAACAAGAAAAACTTGATAATTTTAGGATAAATGCTTGCTGGATATTGATTAAAATCCATTATTATATTTATAAGCTGTAATAAATTTCTAGTTTTGATTAACCAAAAAGAAGTTGTCATTAAAATTAATATAATATTATAAAGCATTACTATACCAATTATTAAAGAAAAATAACCTAATATTATGTAGTTTATACTTAGTAATTGAAGTTTATATAATCCAAAGAATAGCATCACATTACCTAAAATTACTTCAGATAATGACCATAAATTATAATTACTAAACGATAAGTATAACTGACTATCTACAGGTTTTAGTAAGATAAAATCTAGTGTTCCATCATTTATGTATTCCTGAACCTTAGATAAACTTGGAATAATCCACATATTTAGAATACCTTTAATCAATCTAAATATGCCTAATAAAACAAAAAATTCATACATATTCCAACCATTGATACTATTTGTACTTTGGAAAAAAATGAATATAACTATGATACTTGTAAATAATGAGACAACTACATTGAATATACTGAATAAGAAATTTAATCTGTATTCACTTTCAAATTGAAAATTTTTAGATATCAACACACTAATTGTTTTAAATAATTTCATTAATTACCCACCGCCCCATATTTTTTAATACCTTTTTTCCATATGAAATATGTAATGAGTAAAAATATTAATACCCAAGAAACTTGTCCAATCATATATTGAGCTAAAGTATCAATATTTATGTTGTTTGATGACATTATACGACTAGGTACAAAAACAGTATACGGAAATGGTAAGTAAAAAATAAATTTCTGAACTGATTCAGGCATGAAAAATATAGGAATGAATATACCACTGAATATTAGGTTTACACTTTCCCATAAATTACTTAGGGATTCAGTGCGATCAGTCCAAAAAGCTAATAGTCCCATAAAATACTGTCTTAAAAAATGAATAATCCATGCAAAAAATAAAGATAAAATAAATAATGGTAATCTTAATAAATTGACCTCTTGAATAGCAAATAGAATAACTATAGGTATAAGAATCATAGGTATAGAAAATATTGTTAATGATAAATTGGATCCTATATACCAATATATCGGATTCATAGGGCGAAGTAGTTTCATTGTAAAACTACCTCTCCTAATATCAAAATCTAGAGTTCTAAAAGTAGAAGTAGCTATTAATTGGGTAGTTATAAATACTGATAAAAAATAAACTAATATATCTTTCTGAGATGTAGGATCGTTTTTAACATTTAACCAAATGAACATTGAAATAAAAGGAAGCAATCCGTTCAACATCCAAATAAAGATACTAGATCGATACATGTTCATGACTAAAAGTTCTATCTTTACTAATGATAATATCCTCTTCAAAATCATAATAATAATATCTAATAATGTCTTTCGATTAAATTAGATATATCCTCCTCTTCAATTTTAATATCTAATATAAAGTTGCCATATTGTTTAAATAATTCACTGACAACCGAATTTTGATTATCGCTATTCACTAATAAAGTGTAAGAGTAATCATCTTTATGTATTTTTTTAAAAATATGTTCAGTTAAATTAAGATTAATAGTCTCTGAAAAAATTACATTTATTTTTTTGAGATTGTCTTTTTTTAATTCGCTTAAATTACCTTTAAATTTTATTTTTCCACCACTAATTATCATGATTTTATCTGTTATGTCAGTAATATCATCTAGGTAATGACTTGTTATAAGGACAGTAATATTGTATTTTTTATTATATTCTTTTAAAAAATTTCTTACAGTTCTTTGGGATTGAAAATCTAACCCTATAGTTGGTTCATCTAAAAATAATATTTTAGGGCTATGAAGTAAAGATGCTATTAATTCGCATTTCATTCGTTCCCCTAACGATAATTTTCTAACTTGCTTATCGACTATATTTTCTGCATTCAACAACGAAATTAATTCTTTTAATTTATCTTCATAATCTGTAATATTATATATTACTCTATTAACTTCAAAAGAATCTTTTGCTGTTAAGTCCCAATTCAATTGTTGTTTTTGCCCCATTACCACAGATATAGTTTTTAAATATTCATGTTTTTTTTGAAATGGATAATGATTGTTTATTTTTATAACCCCTTCATCAGGAAAAATGATACCAGATAAAATCTTCATAAGCGTGGTTTTTCCAGCACCGTTTGGTCCAATTAAACCCACTATTTCTCCTTCTTTAATATCAAAATTAATATCATGTAATACTTTTTTATATTGGTATTTTCTATTAAAAATTGAAGATATACTTTCTCTTATCCCAGATCCTCTAGTGTGAAATTTAAAAGTTTTGTTAATGTTTTCCAAATATATCATTATATCTCCTCACAGAAAATAAGTTATGGCAATTGCCATAACTTATTATTTCTAAATTTTATTGTTCATTTTGTCTAGTAGGGTTTACAATCCCAAGAACATACTACTTCACCATTTTTATGGTAATGTTCAAGCTCTTCTTCCTTTAATTCTCCATTTATATCGTAAAACCATAAATCATTCAATTTTCCATATTTATTTTCGTAAGATTCTATCCATTCTAACTTTCCTTCACCAGGTTGAGCTAAGTGATTTACAACTTTTCCACAGGCATCTAATGAAAAATTTTCATAAGCTTCTTTGTCTTTCAACATATTATGCCAAACTTCATCTATATATGAGTTAGTTGGCAAATTGATATTTTGAATACCCTCAGTATGTAAAACAAATATTTTAGATAACTCTTTTTTTGCATTCTCGGCATTTACTAATTCTTTTGATACTATTTTCATTCTTATCGCTCCTTTGTTTATGTTGTATTAGAATTTTCTAACTATTTTGATTATATATATATCTTGGTTTATAATCAAGTGTGAGGTGAAAAAATGAAACAAAATAAACAAAATAAACAAAATGTATTAAATGAATTTAATACTTATACAAATAAGATTGAGGGGTTTTGTCCATTCGTCAATCCATCTAAGAAAAGTGATTTTTTGTATAATATTATTATAGATTTAACAGATATAAATGACTTTAATGAGGTTGAGGAATTAATTTTTTATAATGCACTTCTTTATACAGAGAAATTTAGAAATCATAGAAGAAATCTAAAGAAAAATAAAGAAAAATTATTATTATGCTACAATCTTATTTTTATTATGAATGATGAATTATCGGAACAAGGTGAAAAATTATTAGCATGGCCACATTGGATATTAAAAAAGCGACTTACTAAATATGGGATTATGTTTGGGAAATTTTGGAAAGATGAAGAAATTGATTCACTTAAAGGTATTCCTATTGATAAGCCCCCATTTAACTTTATGTCAATAAGGAGTGCTGTTACTAGTAGAGATCCAGAATTTCTTCATCGCTTTGAAGATTTAAAAAATGATTTAATCCTTTCTGAGGATAATGGAGAACTATTACATTATATTTATAATCAAGATTTGTTGAAAAACTTAGATATTCAGCATTTAAAACATAATAATGTTTTTCAAAACTTAAAAAATTTGATTATGGAGGGAAGATTATGATTACTTTATTTGTACATGCAAACCTAAATAGATGTCCTAAATTTAAGGAAGAATTATGTGATATTTTTTTGAGTGCAGATAATAATAATAATCTTTATTTGTTAATACCTTACTTTAGTATAGAATATAAGTTTAATATAATAAAATGTATAAAATTAAATGACAATAAGAATTTTAGGATTGAAAATAAGAATATTGAAGAATTTAAAGAGTTTTATGATAGTGGATCTAATACTTTCAAGGAAAACAAGGTATTTGTATATCGTTTTTATGCTTCAGATGTATATAGAAATTATGTTTTTGATAATCTTACACAATACATACAGTATAAATTAAAATTTATTAAGCCACATTTTATGGAGTTTTCTAAAGAAGAGCGTACAAGAATAGTAAGTATATTGAGTAATAATTTTGAATTATAATAAGTAAGGAGTGTTTCTTTGAGTATACAAAAAAAAGAAGAAAAGCATCTTGAGAATATATTATCTATTATTAACATATTTATGAATAATTTGAGTATTAGCAAAAAAGGTATAAAAAAAGAAATAATTTCCTCAAGAAGTTATTCTTATGAAAATTTTACTAAAGATTTTCTCTCAGGAGAAAATAATGATGTTAGTGAATTTTTACAGAATACTATTGAATTGCAAATTAGCGAAAAAAGATATATAGATATAGATAATAATATAAGAATCCTTACAAAATTGAAAAAAAACCCTTATTTTGCCAAAGTTGAGACAGAAGATACAAGTTTTTATTTTGGAACTAGTACATTAAAGGATGACAATCATATATATATATATGACTGGAGATCCCCTATTGCCGAATTGTATTATAATAATTTGGAAAATGATATATATATATACAAAGATTTAGAAAATAAAGGAATTAAGTTTAATATAATACAAAAAATTCAAATATCTATAGAGAATGGAATAATACAAGGTATATACTTAGGTACTTCCCCTATAAGAGATAATATCATAATGGAGATGTCTGAATATAAAATGCACAGTATTGTTAATTCAATACAAGAGGAACAGATGAAAATAATTAAAAATAATAATCTAGATGATTTTATAATTCTAGGTCCAGCTGGATCGGGAAAAACAGCTATTATTTTTCATAAAATTGCTTATCTACTTTTTTATAAAAGGAATAATTTACAGAGTGAAAATTTTCTATTTATAACAAATAATAATCATCTCAACGATTATGTAGATTCAATTCTTCCAGAGTTAGGAGAAAAATCTATAAAGCAAGATACATTTAATAATTTGTTAAATAAAATATTTAATACCATTAATGTAGAAACAGACTTTGAAAAATTTAAGAGACACGAGAAAATTGACAAAAATGTACTAGAATACTTTTATTCTAATGAATTTAAAGAAAAAATAGATATGTTTTTTAACGATACTGAGAGTATAAAATTCAATTCCATTATTGTAAATCAAAAAATTATTTTAAACCATCAGGAAATAGCTACTATATTTAAGAATGAATATTACAGTAAGAATGATATGACTTTATCTATAAGTAAGGTGAAAAAGAAAATTAAAAATATGATAAACAAATATTCTGAAAGCTATTTCAATGAGCTATTTATAAAATTAGTTAATACTGAAAAATATATTGGAGAATTAGAAGAAATAGAGGAAGATGTTAATAATAAAAGAAAGAGATTTGATAATAAATTAAACAAATTTATTGATAATTATTCGTTTATTAACTATGACAAAATGATTGAGAACTTTTTATCGAGCATTAATAACGGCTATGAGAAAAGTATGAAGTCAATAATAAATAAAGGCACTTATGAATATAATTTAATAAAAGCTTTTATTAAAATGAAATATGAAGAGGTTAATTATAAAAAAGTAATAAAGTACTTGATTATTGATGAAATACAAGAATATTCTTCAATACATTTTGATATTATAAAAAAAGTATTTAGGGATAGTATTTATATTTTTACAGGAGATTATAATCAATCACTTTTAAAATATGATTTTGATCATATTGATAACAAAGATTTTAAAGTTATACAATTAACAAATACATATCGTTCTACTATAGAAATTTCAAAATTTAATCAGCAATTTGTATCTAAGGATATAAATATACATGGTATATATGGTAAAAAGCCAACTATATTTTTATATGATGATTTAAAATCTACCCTATTAAATATTGTTAATTCCAATAGCACTATAACTATTATTGCACCAGATTATTCAACTTATAAACAGATATATATAGTTTTAGTAAATAGTGGTATTGATTTCACATTCTCACCAAGTGATAAGGATTTTGACGTATTTTTATTATTGCCGTATCAAGTAAGTGGTTTAGAATTTAATAATGTAATTTTTGTGAATTCAGATCATACCTATACTTCTAAATTTTTATACACCATTTTTTCTAGAGCTATAAAAAACTTATATATTCTGTCAGATTTTTATCCTGATTGGCTTAAATTATTAAATAAAAATACTTATTATTTAGAGGAGTATATATGAAAATATTACCAACAAGACTACCTTTTAAAGTAGTTAATAATATGTTTGATTTAGATAAAAAAACTATCATTGTTACTAATAAAAGTAATAAGTCCTTTAAAAATAAAGGGTTGAATATTGTTTACCTTAATGATTATACTAGTGACTTTGAATTCGAAAAAAAAATAATAGATATTTCTAAAGAAGAAAATATATCAGAGATCGTTGCATTTGATGAAATAGACATATTAAGAGTTTCTAGTTTAAGAGAATATTTAAATATAGAAACTGGTTTAAGTTATGAAGAGAGTTTAAAATATAGAAATAAACTATTAATGAAAGACAAATTAAAAAATGCTATAAACGTACCAGGTTATCAATTAATAACTTCTTATTCTTCATGTCTTGATTTTTACAATAGTTATAAAAAAATTGTTATTAAACCAAATCTAGGATTTGGATCTAAGGATACATATATTATAAAAAATCAGGATGAACTTAATAAGGTATTTAAAGAAGAAATGATAAATAATTATATTATGGAAGAGTTTGTTGATGGGGATATTTATACAATTGATGGAGTTTGGAATGGTAATAAATTAGAATTTTTTACAATTTTTAAATATATAAATAATTGTTTGAGTTATCAAGATAACTCCCCATTTTCATGTTATATTTTAACTAATCAAGAAGTTAAAGATCATGATTTTAATTTCGAGTCTTATATAAAAAAAATTTTAGAAATATACAATGAAAAAAATAGAATAATTTTTCATTGTGAACTATTTAAAAATAATGAAATAGTTACTTTTTGTGAAATAGCATGTAGACCATCTGGAGGAGGTATGTCAGAGTCTATAGCTTATTTGTATAAAACGCCTATAACAAAAATATCGGAAAACCATCAGAATTTTAATCAGTCATATAGCATTGGAGTTTATCAAATACCATATAAAAAAGGGAAAATCGTTAATATATTTGACATAATTCCTTTTGACTGGGTTATTGATTATAGTATTAAAGCTAATAAATTTCAGAAGTTTAAGGGAAATATGAAATCATCTACTGATTCTATAGGTAGAATATATTTTAAAGTTTTAGGAGAGGAAGATGCTAGAAGAAAAATTGAAGTCTTAAATAATTTTATTGAAACTAATATAATCTGGAAATAGTAAGTTTGAAAAATTTATTAAGAAAAGATATAATGGTACTACTGGGTTGGCGAAATGGGAAACGCACTTAGATTACTGCTAAGTTAAGATATTATATCTTGTTGGGGGTTCGATTCCCTCACCCAGCATATTTAAAAGAAGAGAGTTAAAGCCATTAAGTTGGAACTTTAAAAAGATAGAAGAGTAGTCCTTTAAGGATTACTCTTTTTTATTATTTATATTTTTAAAAGAAGGAGCAAAAATATGAGATTAATTATTTTGTTCTCCTATCATTTCTTGAAGAAAAACATAAAATCATTCAAAGAAAATATAATGCTATAAAAATATTAATAAAACAGCAAGTTGAAGTCAGAAAAATGAATAACAAAAACGAAATGATCATATCAAAAGAGATAGCAGGCTTAAAGAAATAAGCAAGAGTAAGATGATTCAAATCAGAAAAAATTAGGTTCTGTTGCAAAGTTGAATTTATAGTATAATTTTAACAAAAAGGAGTCTTCTGTATGAACTATTTCAGATATAAACAATTTAACAAGGATGTTATCACTGTAGCCGTTGGCTACTATCTAAGATATGCATTGAGTTATCGTGATATATCTGAAATATTAAGGGAACGTGGTGTAAACGTTCATCATTCAACGGTC
>CABFOL010000777.1_pt1 | contig 10634 bp, 10 predicted proteins | sample 3521961 | NCBI WGS metagenome assembly CABFOL01 (sample SAMEA5312453, study PRJEB27640) | indoor metagenome | biome: indoor environment; feature: uncontrolled; material: polymer tiles stone | place: Germany | collected 2014-07-07
ATTGTTGAGAAGATTAAACACGCTGAAACAGGTGTTGGATATAACGCAGCAACTGATGAGTGGGTAAATATGATTGAAGCTGGTATCGTTGACCCAACTAAAGTTACAAGATCAGCATTACAAAATGCAGCATCAGTAGCAGCAATGTTCTTAACAACTGAAGCGGTAGTAGCAGAAATGCCTGAAGAAAACCCAGCACCAGAAATGGGTATGGGCGGCATGCCAGGGATGATGTAATTGATAACTACACCTTAATTTTAAGAACTGGTGTGAGTTTCAACTAATTAGTAAACCAACGACCACTTTTCAATATTCAAATATATTGGAAGGTGGTTTTTTGTATGCTTATAAAGTTTGCAGTTTTAGATTTCATGGAGGATAGAGCGTTTAACAATAGTACACAGTCAAATATGAAGAATAACCGCTTCATAATAGGGGATTTCGAAGAATATTGTATTAATAATGAAATTCTTAATATAGAGGATATTACAACAATACATATTAAACAATATTTATTGTATCGTATGAGTAAAGGAGATAAACCTTCTACGATAAATACGAGGATTCAAAGAATAAGAGCATTGTTTAACTATTGTATTGAATCAGAGTACATTAGTAAAAGTCCTGCAAAGAAATTAAAGTTGCAAAAAGAAGATACAAGAATAGAAGTGTTTACAGATGAACAAATATATCAAATGCTTGGCTATTATCGTAGATTAAAGACACGTGATAAAAGGTTATTTGCATCAAGAGATTATATGCTCATAGTACTATTGTTAGGAACAGGCATTAGACGTACAGAAGTAGTAAATTTAAAATGGAAAGATGTTGACTTTGAAAATAATTTAATCAAAGTGTTTGGAAAGAATAGATCAGTTGAGAGTATTGTAATAACTGAAAAACTAAAAAAAGAATTATCTTCATATTATATGTTCTTGAAGTCTTATTTTAAAGATGATATACAATATGTCATTACAGATAGGTATGGAAAGCAAATAACTCAAAATGGAATTCATATGATTATGAGAGGGTTAAAAGAGAAAATGAATTTCAAAGAAGTAAGAGTAAGTTGTCATACATTCAGACACACATTTTGTCATAGACTTGCTATGAGTGGAATGAGTGCCTTTGCTATACAAAAAATGATGAGACATAAGAATATCAATGTAACAATGAGATATGTTGCTATGTGGGGAAACGAATTAAGAAAACAAAATGATGAATTTAATCCGTTAAATAAATTAAATATATAGCGTTTAATCAAAATAAAATTGTTCTTTTATTGATTATTTATTTTCCGATATTTTGCATTTAAAAATTTGATTTTCGAAGTTTAGTATTTAAGATTTCAATTTTTGATATTTGTTATTTAATTTTTTGAAATATGTACAAAATGGATGTAAATTGTATGAAAACTAAACTGCTGAGAAAATATTAACTGTCATAATATCGTATGCATTTGTAGAAAATCAACAATTTAAATATCCTAGTACATTCGGTACTTTCAAATTGAAATTTCACGTAATTTAATAAAATATTAATCATAGTTAACATATACAGAAAAGCTAAACCACTAGTAAATCCGCTTCTATTCATTATTCTTTAAGCATTGCATTACCGGAAATATAGGGTGAATTTTAGCGATTTGATGAAATAGTCTAGTTAAACTAGGGGAAAATATTCATTTCAGCTTTTATAATATTTAAGATGAAAAAGGTCATTTGACCATTGTTACTAGTCCTATATGAACATAATTATTATTTTAGCAATGGAGTAAGCTACTAGATTAAATATGAGAGAATTAGAGGTATTCTATGAGTGTTATTGAAGCTAGGTCAGGTGCTAGAGATTAAAAAGAATAGAAGCGGATCATATTAGTAAAGTTTTTGTATTAAGAGGGGCATTGCGAGATTGATTAGAATAGATTAACAAGAATAAAAAGGCTTTTTGTACATGGTACGGGAGGGTAGAATTGGATTTTCAGTCTCATAAATATAAGTAGAATTGTTTAACTGATATACAATCATACGTTTGACAAGTTTTAATAAACAATATAAATTAAGTGAACTGTTTACTTCAATAAGTTTTTTCTTAAAGTATATGATGCTTTTAAGCAAAATAATATTTAAAAAAATCAACCTAATGATATAATTAATAAAAATGGTTAATAACCACATAATATCAATTGTTTTAGTTGTGTCAACTATTTCATATTATTTAATATTATATATATTTGTAATACTTGACGCGACTTTTTAACCTTTGTAATTAAGTAATTTGCATTATTAAATTAAAAATATAAGGGGTTGCTATATGACTAATACATATGAATTACAATTAACATCTACGAACAAATTAGACAAACGTAAAAAGAAAGAAAATAACTATCGAAAAGTTTTACTTGATTTAGATAAGATAAAAAGTTGGGAAGGCCAACAAGTAAATTCGAAAGAAGTCTATCAGATTGATAAAGAAATGTTTGATAAAAGAAACGGAAGATTAGGTGGATCAGAAGTAAAACAAATTGAAAGAATGCTTGAAAGAATATTTGAAGATTTCAATAAAGTAAAATCACAGAAAGGAAACAGTAAAGATTACCTTTTTGGTAATTTATTTAATGAAGATGGTACACCTATTGATTTTGAAGAAACTAGAGGTAAAAAAGCATCAGAATTAACGCAAATATTTAAAGCATTGTTATTATTATTACTTGAAGAAATTTCAATTGACATACAAGCAAGAACGCTCAATAATTGGCTTGAATTTTTCGGTTTTATTAATAAACAACAAATTGCAGATATGAATGAATTTTATAAATCAATTTATGAAAAAGATGAAAAGGATAAGTCAAAAAGAAATAAATTTGTATTAAGTTTATTAAAGAGAAATGTTTTACCTCAAAGTTGCGAAAGAATGTTTACAGGTTCAAATAACATACCTATAAATAATGATTTAACTGATAATGAAGTATTAAATTTATATAAAACGTACAATAAAAGAACATTACAAGCATTAAAACATAGACTTAGATCAGTATTAGAAAACCTAAATAAAGAAAATATGATTAAACTTTATACTTCAATGTACGGTGTTGGAATTTATGAAGTATATGACAAAGAAAAAAGTAAATATGTCGAGTATACAAGAATAGTAGAATTAACAGATAAAGAGAAACAAGAATTAATCAGATTAGAATTAGAATTAAAAGAGAAATTAGGACTTGAAAGTTTATTAGCTTATGACTTGTATACGCATAAAGAATACAAAGAAGCATTAACAATGTGTTTGAAAGATGGATTGAAAACAGACGAAAGTAGTAGAAGATTTGAATACGTTTATGAAGCCTTTACAATTACTAAAAGTTTTACGAAAAGTAATTTAAAAGATTTTTTAGATAAAAAAAAGAATGTAAAAATTAAAACATATTTTAAAAAGGGTAAAGATATTCTTATTAATGAATATCGACATGCTAGATTAGATCATGTGGTTAATTGTATTGAAAATAAGAAAGAGGAGTATGAAAATAAAATATTAGATGAATCATTAAAGAAAAGAAATAATAAGGCTCGGATTGGTAAATCATATGAAGAAATTAGAAAAGTTTATAATAATAGTGTCTATGCAGAATTAAGTAAGACTTTATCTAGTAATCTCTTAATTTATTATCATTACGATATGTTATCTAAATATGAAGTACCAGAGATGAATTTACCTGTATATGTCTCAAAAATAGATTTAATAGATTTACCATTTTAAATTTCCGTTGGATAATCTCACGTATCAAGCGTTTAATTTAGATTGACACCAGAATTAGACAAACACAGATAATATAAAACATCAATTGATAAGAATAATGTTGAAAATAATGAAGTGATATTTATGATACTTGAAAATCATGACTCAGTACTTGAAAAGATGTACGCATATAAAAATTAATACATAATATTTTCATTGTAAATTTATTGAATAAATAGAGAAAACACTTATTGAATTTTAACCATATTCAATAAGTGTTTTTTCATATTAATTTTTTATTACAGTGATTATCTTAAAAGAGCTTTTTAATAAAAATGACAATGTAATATACATGTTTTTACTTTTCTCAAATAATATAAGATATTACAATAAAAATAATAATATGCGAAAGGATTATTAAACAATGACAACCTCATCACACGATTTTATTACGAAAGTGTTATTTGAAATTCAGCAGAATAGAGTTCCATTTGATAAAGATATGGATCGTTTAGCTACAGTTTTAACAAATTTACATCTGAATGAATAAATTGAAGTCATAAGAAATGATGAAGATGAAACAAAAGCAAAGTATCAGATCACGAAAAAAGGTTTAACTTTGCTTTTGTTCTCACTTCATAATTAGATATTTTCTGTTTGTACTTTCTTTAATTCATGATAAAAAGTTGAACGTTTAACACTTGTTACTTTCAATATATCGCTAACACTCATTTTATTAGTATCTCTATTGTTGTATAAATCAATAGCTTTCTCAATATCTTTAGGGCTTGATGATCCTTTACGTCCTAAATGTTTGCCCTCTTTTCTAGCACGTTCTCTACCTTCACTTGTGCGCTCTACTATTAGATCACGTTCAAATTGTGCAAATGAGCCGAGAATATTGAATAAAAGCGTATTGAGTGAATTACTATCATTAGCACTAAATGTCATGTTTTCTTTTATGAATTGTACTGATACACCTTTTTTATTTAAATCAGATACGATTTTATTAAGATCACTTATAGAACGTGCTAATCTGTCAATTTTTGTTACAAGTATTGTATCGCCTTTTCTTGAATGCTTTATCATATCTTGTAACTGTATTCTTTGTGCTGTACTTGTAGCGGTAACTTTTTCTTTGTAAATATTATCAGGATCAGCACCGTTTTCAATTAAGATTTGAATTTGTTTTTCTAAACTTTCATCTTGTTTGTTAATAGTCGATACTCTAGCATATCCTATCTTCATCTTTATCAGTCCTTTGTCTAAAAGTTTACTATCTTTTATACTTTTAATTATAGACTATCTTTTAGGCAATTAGAAGCCCTATTTTTGCTTATTATTTAGTAGTTTTTAAAGTAGTACATAAGTGTATACTTTTAGATTTATATATCTAGAAATCATTCGAAATAAGTTATAATGTTAATAAAAGGGGAGAAAAGATGGAAGAAAAAAATATAATAGATGAAAGATTAGTTGGTTATGGAATTAATGTTTTTTTGTTTTTTAGTGGTATTTTCACTTTGATTAAATTTAATGGATTAGGGGATTGGATAGGTTTATTACTATTAACTTTAGGTTTTTTTACTCTTAGCATTCAATTATATAATGATAAAATGACAAAGTATTGTTTTACACCGTTAGGATTTGGATTTTTAGTTCCAGCAATCTTTATATCAAATGAAAATAATGTGATATTTCAAATAATATTTATTCTTTTAATAAGTTTAGCGGTTACTTTTTTCTCCATAGGCATGATATATTATGTTAAAAACAAAGAAAAGGTAGTGTATAAAGAGATTAATACAAGTGTATTCAATAATATTAAGGGACTATTATTAAAGTCTTTAGATTTGATAGGATTAATTTTCTCTATAATTGAGATTCTACAAAAAATAATGGGAAACTAGAATATATTATAATTCTTTCTTAGATACAATTAATCTTTATGTAAATGAAAATAAATTGAGATATTTATAAGTGATACTATGAATAATATTTTGCGATAAAACATTTATTTTAGTATGAATTGAATAAAATTTCCGATAAGGAGTAGTATATGAATAGCGAATCAATGGAACTGTATACTTCAGATTGTAGTAAATGTTTTGCATTATGTTGTGTTGCACTACCATATGGTAAGTCAGCAGACTTCCCATGTGATAAACCTAGTGGAGTACCGTGTCATAATTTAAATGATGATTACTTATGTAATATTCATAACGATTTAAGAGAAAATGGTTTTAATGGTTGCGTAACTTTTGAATGTTTCGGTGCAGGTCAGCATATATCACAAAATATTTTTAATAATATTAGTTGGAAAAATAATGAAATTAAAGGTGAAATGTATAATATTTTTCCTATTGTTCATCAAATTAATGAGATGATCTATTATTTGTATGAATGTAAAATGTATTCTGATGATACAAAGATAAGTAAATTAATAAACCAATTAGAAGAAATTATTTACTCAGATATAGATAAAATTAAAAAATTTGATATTACCATGATGAGGTTTAAAGTTAGCAATGTATTTACCGAAGTTAGTATGAATTATCGTGGGAATGAAAAGAGCCAATATATGCATCAAGATTATATTGGTAAATCATTGAGAAATAAAAATTTTAGAAATCAGTCTATTCGAGGGACTTTGTTTATTGCTACAAATCTTAGTAATGCAGATTTAAGTAATACAGATTGCTTAGGAGCGGACTTTAGAAATGCGGATTTGAGTAATACAAATCTAAAAGGAGCGATTTTCCTTACTCAATCTCAGGTTAATTCAGCAATTGGCAATAACAATACAATCATTCCTAAACATTTGGTTAGACCAGAACATTGGAATTAACTGTAATATCAAATTAATTTAAAAGGGATATAAATTTTATATGGATAATTCGATTTTTATTTCAGTTGTTGGTCTCATTGCGACATGTTTAGCTACTATATTTACGGGATACCAAGTATATAAATTTAATCATGATAATAATTTATCTATGAAAAGAACTAAAAAGTTGTATGTTCAAAAGATAAAGTTAAATCATGAATATATCAAAAATAATCTTGATAGGTTTGAACTTTCTTTTAATAAAATATCTCAAGGCTATAATCCTACAGAATATGCAAAAGATTTGAATATATTAAGCTATTATATTTCTTCAATTTGTAATAAAAAGTTTGAAGAAGTCATTAGTGATCAAATTAAATTTACTGAAGAATATTTTAAAGTGAATACGAGTAATAGAAATATTGAAGAAAATAAAATATTACAAGCACATAAGGATTTAATTGAAGTATGTGCTTTGATAAAGAATTCTAACTATTTAATATCAATATTTTTTCCTTTAAGTTTTGATGAAGCCTTAGCTCAGGATATACATAACATTTATATATATAAAGAGAAAAATATATCATTTCGCTTAAGTGATAATAAGAATATTTTATATTGTCCTCCGAGTGGTCAAGATAAACTAGGATATGCCACGCCCTTAATGTTTTACAGTAAGTACATTTCAGAATTAACAGAAGAATATGGAATTGATAGAAGTGAATTCCCTTTAGACTTACCTTACATTACAATTAATGATTTTTCTGAAAAAGGTGATTATAAATCATTAATGGAAAGTATCGAGATTTCTAAAACGACTTTATTATTGAGGAAAATAACCAATATCTTTGATTCATTAATCGAAGATTAATATAATAATTAAACTTTTGTAAGATTTATATGTAAATAATAGGTATACTAATAACCTGTTATGGTATAAAATTATATTGAATATATGAAAAGTGGTTGTTGTAAATTTATTTACAATAAATCGTTGACCCAACTAAAGTTACAAGATCAGCATTACAAAATGCAGCATCAGTAGCAGCAATGTTCTTAACAACTGAAGCGGTAGTAGCAGAAATGCCTGAAGAAAACCCAGCACCTGAAATGGGTATGGGCGGCATGCCAGGGATGATGTAATTTAATAATAGATTTTAAAGATTCCGGATACATTGCGTATCCGGAATTTTTTTGTGATGATGTTTAGATATTTAGGGTAGACTTTTCCGGATACTCGGACTATCCGGAAAAGATGGAGAACTATAAATTTATCTGTAATCAAAATATATTAAAAGTTTTAATTCCAAGTGAAATTTTATAAAAAATAACTAAAAGTTTAAAGTTGAAGTGAAACTTTGATATAATTTATATAAAAGCTTAAAGTTGAGGTGAAACTTATGAGTGAATTAGTAATGAGAGAAGAATATATCAATTTCCTAAGACGACATCGTGATAAGCAAGTTATTAAAGTTGTTTCTGGTGTTAGAAGATCTGGCAAATCAACTTTATTTAAGTTGTTTCAGGATGAGTTATCGTTTGAAGGAGTGAACGAGTCACAGATTATTGCGATTAATTTTGAAGATATATCCTATCATCATCTATTGAATTATATGGAGCTATACCAGTATTTAATTGATAAAATTCACCCAATTGAAAAGACTTACATTTTCCTGGATGAGATTCAGATGATTGATCAGTTTGAAAAAGTAGTCGATTCTTTATTGTTAAAAGACAATGTCGATTTGTATATCACCGGTTCAAATGCGTACTTTTTAAGCAGCGAATTAGCAACGTTACTTTCGGGGCGATATGTTCAACTTAATATGTTACCTCTGTCTTTCAAGGAATTTGTGACCTGGCATAAGCAGAAAGATAGCAATCATTCGTTGCCGGATTTGTATGAAGCGTATATACAAACAAGTTTTCCATATGCGATTAGAATTGATAACCCATTAGAACGTTTTGAATATTTACAAGGATTGTATTCAACGGTAGTTTTAAACGATATAGTAAAGCGAATGAATATTCAGGATGTTGGTGTACTAGAACGAATTATTGCAGCACTATTCTCTTCAATAGGTAGTTTAGTTACAGTAAATAAAATTAAGAATACGTTAGTTTCAAAAGGATATAAAATAGCGCATCAAACGATTGATCGTTATGTAAAAGGCATTCTCGATAGTTTAATCATGTATGAAGTAAAGCGATATAACATTAAAGGAAAAGCCTTATTGGAAAGCCAGTCAAAATATTATACCGTTGATACAGGGTTAAGACAGTTAGTATTGAGAGATCATCTACAGGATTATGGACATATACTAGAAAATATAATTTATCTAGAACTTAAGCGTAGAGGTTTTGAAGTGTATATTGGTGAAAATAATCAGTATGAAGTCGACTTTGTAGCAATTGCACCGGATAATAGTATTGAATATTATCAAGTTGCATTATCAACTTTAGATGAAAGCACTTTGAAACGAGAATTAAGGTCATTAGCATCCATTGATGATCAGTATCCGAAGTATTTATTAACGCTAGATCAATTTAATCAAAAAGCAAACTATAACGGGATACAGAAATTGAATGCATTACAATGGTTGATGGGAGAATAATGACGAGGTGATATGATGGACTGGAGAGAATATTTTACACCGATAGTGTTAGAACGAGGAAGAGAATACTTCTATGAAGATTTAGTAGAAGTGACGTATATTGATAAACGTGAGATTAATACAATTGTCTTCGGAAGTGAAAAATACAAAGTAGAGATTGAAAATATTGGAACGAACAACATGACCATGATGTGTGACTGTCCACATGCACAAGATGATAACTATTGTAAGCATATGGCTGCGAGTATGATGGTATTTGAAGATTCAGAAAATACGGTTCAAAAAACAGATAAGAAAAAACAAATAGAGATCAATCAGGACGCTTTACTTCAAACTCTCACAAATGCGAGTGAAGTGGATGTAAAGTCGTTCTTGTTTGAGATATGTATGAAGAATAGTGACATTTATGAGAAATTCATGAAAGAAATCGCACAATTGGAAACTGAGAATGAAGCGGAGTTACATAAACCACAGTCACTTCAGGTATATAAAGAAGAGATTCGTCAGAGGTTTTAGTACTCTGCGAAATTTAGTATACGTGAGATTTTGATGTACATTATAAATCTTTAAAAGGCGTTTTAGTACTCTTTGAAATATGGATTCTGACCAACTCGACAAATTAAGTTTTCCGAGGTTAGTAATCTAGAGAATATGCAGATTGATTTCGGATAGTGAACACTTTAACTATACGCTTGAAAACGTTAATAAGAAATATAAGATGAATGTTAAAGGTTTAGCAACTATAAAGAGGAATTATAATCGTTTATAGAAAAATGATATAAATTTAAACCCTTACACCGATTCCTAATCGAATCGTTTTTTTAATTCCTAAAATTATTCGTCATATCACTTAATTTTCAAATATTTAATGTATTTATATTATAATAAAGAAAATATTAATTAAGAGGAAACGACATGACACTTATAACTAATGACTTAAAGATACTATCGCTTAAAGATTTGATGTTGAGTTCAAATGGAGAAGGATCATTAACCCTTAAAATTCCTTCCTATCAAAGGCCTTATCGCTGGAGTTCTAAATCTGCTAATCAATTATTTATGGATGTCTATGAAGCATTTAATAATAATACATCGGAATATCGCTTAGGGAGTGTGATTCTTCACAAAGATAACGATTGCTATAATATTGTAGATGGTCAGCAGAGGCTTACCACATTATCTATCTTATTATTTGTTATAAAAAATGATTATGAAGACAGATTATCTTTACTTAATGAAGCGTATGACGACTTGTCTGATGCAGCGATCGTTCGTAACCTTGATATCTTGAAAAAACGTGTTGGAGAATTAAGTCTGGATGAAAGAAAGAGATTAGAGCAGTATCTGTTAGAACGATGTACAATCGTTCAGATTGTTACAGAAAACGTTCAGGAAGCATTTCAGTTCTTTGACTCTCAGAATTCTAGAGGAAAGGCACTTGCGCCGCATGATTTACT
>CABFOL010002597.1_pt1 | contig 10621 bp, 8 predicted proteins | sample 3521961 | NCBI WGS metagenome assembly CABFOL01 (sample SAMEA5312453, study PRJEB27640) | indoor metagenome | biome: indoor environment; feature: uncontrolled; material: polymer tiles stone | place: Germany | collected 2014-07-07
TGAAATTATTACCGATGTTAAAGAAAAAGCATATTCCAGTTATCGGGCTCACAAGTATTGGGGAAAACACAGTAACCAAATACGCAGACAGTACATTGGGCATCTCAACAAGGGAAAAGTTATATTCCAAAATCAGCAACTTCACAACACGAGATTCCATCAGCTTCTTAATGGATATCTTGTATGCTTGCGTGTATGGAACAGATTATGACAAACATACAGATTATAAAATCAATATCGCTAAAAATTTCGATAACCGCGTGACGCATAATAAGATGATACAGGAGACAAATCATCATAAAAGACCTTAAAAATCGAGAAATATTCGATTTTTAAGGTCTTTTTAACACTATTTATATATTTTTACAATTAATTGAAATTTATGTAAAAATATAGGATGATATAACTAGTTTAATCAATACATTACATGAAATTAAGACAACCTAGAGAATGAATAAGATTAAAAATATAAAAGCATTCTTTCCTTTTCTGTAGGGGAAGTATGCTTTTTTTGTTTAATAAAATATATGTTTGAAAGTTTAATAATATAAACAGTTATAAAGAGAAAATAACGACTCGTTTGAATATTAAATACATTAAAACTTCGACAAGAACTATATTGATGTAGGACGTGAAAATGATGTTTTCTATAATAATAACTGTATACAATGCTGAAGATACAATAAAGAATACGTTAAACGGCATTATTAATAATTGTCGTAATGAGTTGTATGAAATCATTGTAGTAAATGACGGCAGTCAAGATGGGACAATTAATATATTAAATACATATAAGAATGCTAAACATGTAACGATTATCAATCAAGAAAATCATGGTGTGAGTAAAGCGAGAAATGTAGGTATAAAGCATGTTAGTAAGCACTCTGAATACATCACGTTTGTTGATGATTCTGACGTGATAAGTGAGAACTTTATATCAGAAGCAAAGAACTTCTTTGAAGCACATCCAAAAATCAATATCGCTATGGCACCTATTTCGATATGCAAAGATGGCAATGAATATAGTCAAACATTGAACTATAGATTTAAAACAAATAAGTCATATATCGACATTTTTAAAAATTATCGTGATATTCATTACCATATTGGAGGGGTAGTATTCAGAACGTCACTATTTAACAATCCTGAATATAAGTTCAATGAAGCCATATCATATTGGGAAGATGCTGCTTTAATTAATACGATTATTTTAGATCAAAGATATTACGGTTTAATCAAGAATAGTAAGTATTTTTACGATAGAAATAATACCAATTCTTTAAGCCAAAAATGTTGGTATTCTGATGCGAGATATACCAGTCATATCAATACAAATTACGTACCGTTAGTCAAAAAGTCATTAGCTCAATATGGAAAAGTTATAAACTACATACAATATTTAGTAGCTATGCACTATTTGCAATACATATTAGAACATAATCAGCCATTCATTAATAAAATGAAACGAAACTTAACTGAAGAATTTATCACAAGTTCTAAAAATCTTTTTACATACATTGATACGGAAATTATTGATCAATTAAAGTGCGCAACACGATATAAGGCGTTCTTATATCAATTGAAAGATGAAGACTATCCTTATCATTTAAAGAATAATCATATAAGGTTACTCATCCATCATTATAAAAATAAAAAAATATTATTCTCTATATCAGATGATATAGGTGTTTCAGATGAAAGTGCAGAAATCTCTATTTACTTTAGAAATAAGTATCAGACAAATGCGATTTTTAAGCAGAAAAGAGAAGTATCGATATTAGGAGATAAAGTGAATGATCTCTCATTAAATCATTTTGAAGCCAGCATACTAAGGAGTTTGATTTTCTTTGGATTTAAAGTGAAAGTAAAAGATTTAAATAACAACAATGAAATATGGATCAAAAGCGAACCTTTATATAAGAGGTTAATACGTAAATTTATTTAAAAGGAGATAAGTAATGAAAATATCAGTGATATTACCTGTATATAACGTAGAGGATTATATTCATGATTGTTTAAATTCATTATTATCACAAAGTATAGCTGAAGAAAATTTAGAAATCATTTTAGTAGACGATTGTTCTACTGATAGCACACCAGAAAAGATCAATGAATTTAAAAATAAATTCACAAATTTCGTTTATTATCGATTACCTGTAAATGAAGGTTCACCAGGTAAACCAAGAAATATAGGCGTGGAATTATCTACTGGGAAATTTATTCATTTTATGGACCCTGATGATATATTAGATGAGTTTGCCTATGAAACACTATTGGAATTGATGGACGAAAAAGATGACTTTTCAATGGGTAAAATGATTTCGTTTAATGAAGATGGAAGAGAATTTCAACATACAACTTTTCGAGAATATAAGCTCAATAAAACGTATAAATCAACAAACTTAAAAGAAACACCATTCTTTGCGCAAGTTAAAGTAGGTGTTGTATTAAAGTTGATTCGTAAATCGTTCTATATCAGTAATAAAATTGCTTTTATAGAAGGTATGAGAAACGGTGAAGATAAAATCGTAGATACAATGCTATACACGTCTGCTTCTTCTTTCTCATATGTACCTTATGTGGTTTATAGATATAGGAATAGAAATACTGGTGACAATAAATCATTAACACATCAAGAAGCTGAAGCGGGAATTTATAACGATATTAAAGCTTATTATGATTGTGAGAAATACTATGATAGTGAAACGTTGGAATTCTTTAAAATCAATGCACTTAGATCTATATTCTGGAAAGTGATAGATGACGAATTTGAAGCATTAAATGATGAAAGTAAATTAAATATTATGCGATCGATATATGACATTGTTAAAAGTTACGACGAAAATATTGTGAAGATGTACTTAACCAATGAAGAGCCGATTATAAAATTAATCAACAATCAAGCATTTGATTTAGCAATCTTATATGCAATGTTATTGAAAGACCGAAGAAAGTATTTTTATCAAGGAAGCGATATTGAAAAAAGGTTTAGAGAGCAAAAACAATTTAATAAAAGTAAAAGTTATTTAGTGTATAAAACGTTAAATAAATTAAAAATCATGAAATAGGAGTATGAATTATGAAGGTATTACAAGTTTTATTTGATTTAAAGAATAAAAACATTGATTCATTTAATGAAAGACTTAATGATCAAACTTTTTATCAAACAATCGTTCCGGATGTTAGTAATGATCAAGTTATTAACATAGATACGAAAGAATTTGATTATATTCTATTCAATAACCCTAATTTCACGTGTGATGGAAATCGTTTCATCAATTCTATTAAGAAAATGGAAGTTGAACAAAAAGAAATTGCACAATTTACGTTGATGAATATGGAGAACTCCGTAAATTATCAATATAATTCGGGTAATTATAGAGATTTATTTTCAAGTTGTATTGTAGATACACGTTTAGTTAACTCACATGATTTATTAGAAATATTCTTTGCTGCTAAGAAAAGCACTTTAAATCAAAATATGTTAATTGTTGAATCTAACTATATTGGAAGAAATACAAAAAATATTGAGTATAGAGAAGATTTAATTAATTTAATGATCAAATTATTAGATTATACAACTTATGAAGAGCTTCAAAAAAAATTTGAAAGTGAGTCAGAGTTGGTCAATTTCCTAGATTTGATGATTGATAACAAAATATTTGAGAAAGCTTTAGATAAAAAAATAAAGTTAGCTTTATTACAGAGAATAAGAACTCGATTTAGTGAATTTGATTTATTAACATCTAAGGAGCATACACCATTATATTTAATTTATTCACTAACAATGAAATCATATTACGAAGAAGCGATACAAGCGTTAACGCTATATCGAAGTGAAAAATATTGGCGTGAAACTTATGAAAAATATGCATATGAATTAGGATTTGAAGATGATAATGTTAGAGAAACAGATGCCTGGAAAAAGACACAAAGATTACGTGATGTAAGAATCAATTTGAAATCTAGATATTATAAAGTTGAGAAGACTGTCCTTAAAAATATATCAAATGTATTAAAGCTATTTAATAAACAACAAGTTTGGTTGTTAAGTGAAAGAAAAAATAGCGCATCGGATAATACATTTTATTTATTTAAATATTTAATGGAGAATGATCGAAAGGTTAGACCGTACTATTTAATTGAAAAAAATGCTGGTGAGCCAATTAAGAAATTAAAGAAATACGGAAATATAGTTTATTTTGGTTCATTGAAACATAAATTATACATGCTACTTGCTGATAAATTTGTGACGTCATTTACATTTGAAGAAACGATGACACCATTTAATGCAGAACAATATAAAGACATATATGCAAATGAGTTAAACAAGAAAAAAATCATCTCCATTCAACATGGCATGATTATTAATAATATATCGCCATATTTAAGTAAACAACATTACAGAACAGATTATATTACGGCCAATAGTATACATGAAAAAAACATCATTAAAGATACACTCGGTTTTAAAGATGAAGAAATATTAATAACAGGAATGGCTCGTCATGATAATTTACTCATCAATTCTAGAAAGACGAATCAAATACTATTTATGCCTACTTGGCAAAGAGGCTTGCAGAATTTAAGTGAGTCACAATTTTTAGAAACAGAATATTTCAAGAAAATCCATGAACTTGTGAATGATACGCGCATTATGAACTATTTACAGAAAAATCGTTTAAAAATATGTGTATTAATGCATCCACAATTCGAAAAATTTGCTGGACATTTTGTTAATAATAATAAACTCATTAAATATGTGAGTACGACAGAAGTTGAAATACCTGACCTTATCGCAAATAGTCTCTTTCTTTTAACAGATTTCTCATCTGTTGCGGTAGACTTCTTATTCCAAAAGAAGAATGTTATCTTTTATCAATATAACAAGTATGCATCCCACCATGTTCCGTCTAAACAAATTGCATACTCAGATATAGGTACAATCGTTGTGAATATTGACGAAATGTTAGATTCATTACAAGAAATAGAAAAGCATGATTATAATCTACTACCTAACTTCATAGACTCATATGAAAAGTTATTTGAAGTTAAAACAAATATAAGGGAAACAATTGTTGAAAATATTAAGAACCTTTAGAGGTGGTAAAAGTGAATAATAAAATTAAGATTTCTCAAAATAATTTATTGATATCGAATAATTTATTGGAGTCTAACTTTAATTATACATATAAGGATCCCAACAAAACGCCGTAATGAACGAACTAAGTGCGTCTGAAATATATCAAAAATATCAAGATGAGTTTAAAAAAGCAAATGTACTTATAAATGGTTCAAAAAATATACTGAAGTTTGATATGATAACTAATGTACACGTTAATCATTTGAACTTTGCTGAAGAATATTTTGAATTGAAATTAGAACAGTATGACGCAGACCATAAATTATTTATCGTTAAAAGAGAAAGAGAAGCTAATCCATTTAATCATAAATCGTACGTAACGAAAGAGATGGATAACGCAACACAGTCAATCAAAGTTCCGTATAATGAATTAGTATTCGATTGGCTGAAAGAAGGAGACAATTTAGATGTCTTAGTAGGAAGTAACTTAAATACTGCGCATTTTGTAGAAATAAATGATAACTGTAACATACATAGTAAATATATTTCATTATCTAATGAATTTGACGGTAAGTTCTATGTAAATGGACGTAAAGCTTTATCCATATATATTAAGAAAAAAGACTAAAAAAGTTAGTGAGCATGCAACTAAAGTAGCAGTATTAGGAACGTGTTTTTCACGAAATGCATTTAATACGTCGGACTACTTTAATCCTGAATATAAAGCACTAACTGAATGTGTTTATACACAATTTCATAGTACGATAGAGTCAATTATATGTGATATTAAAGCGCCTAAACCATTAGTGGATGCATATAGAAATCATAATGAATTTAAGCATATTAACACAGATTTAATGAAATCATTCTTTGAAGAACTGAAAGAAAGTGGTGCTGAATATATCATTATTGATTTATATCCAGATGCGACATTAAATCAGTTAACATTAGAAAATGGTGCCATCATAACGTATAATTATTTGATAAATGAGAATGTAAATCTTGGCCGATATGTAAAAGGATGGGGCGACGTAAAATTCAGTAATGAAGCGGTGTTTATTTCTAGATGGTTGAACAACTTAAACATATTTATGGATAAGCTCACTCAAATCATTCCAGAACATAAGATTATTCTAAACAGAGGTAGATTATCAAAATATTACTATGAAGATAATGCTGTTAAACAATTTGGAACGATTCATTTGATTAATAGAAATAATTATTATTGGGAGTTACTGGATAATTTATTTATTCAACATTATCCTAAAGTTAATGTGGTAGATATAACAGATAAACCATATAAATCAGATAAAAATTATCCATTTGGATTTTCATTTTCACATTATGAAAGTGACTATTACAAAACTTTTTACAACGAAATCATTAAAATATTGTATAAAAATAAATTAGATATAGGATGAAAATCTAATTTGTAATAAGTAATACACAAAAAGCAATCTTTCATGAAAACGGAAGATTGTTTTTTTGTATGCTATTAAATTTAGTAAAAGTAGATAGGTAATATATATACTAGTGATATAGTTAAAATGTATAGTGTAATAGATACAATAAATTTGAATTGTAAAAATAAAATTAAAAATGTAAAAATCAAATTTACAAATGTAATAATTTGTAGTTTAATAATAATGATGATAGTTACATAGGGAAGAGGGAAAATATGAAAAATTTAATTCTTATAGTAATTATTTTTTTTCTCACAGTTATGTCTGCAATCTTAATGATGACAACAGGAAATGACTCAACAGATATTAAAGATACTAAAAAAGAAAATACAGAAAAAGTGGTTAAGAAAAAAGAGGTTTCTGATAAGAAAGAAGTAAAAGGATATAACATAAAAAATAAGGAAGATTTAGCTAAGATTATATATAGCAAGCAAGATGAGCAAACAAAGATGAACGCATATAATGAAGCAATCGAAAAAGGAATATTACCACGAAGTCACAATTATCAAGAAGCGGTTTATGCATATGAAGAGTCAGTTTGGCAAGGTGAAAATGAAATTACTAATCAAAAGTGAATACAATTAGAAAAGCTTTTGATGGATATTAGAAGAAATAGTATCATGGTTATATTTTAAAAAGTGTTCGATTTGATTTTATTAATAATTCATTTATAACTTAATCTGAATTTCTATCAATCTTAAATAATGATTTAGGGCGGGAAAATAATGATTTCAATAATAATAACTGTATACAATGCAGAAAACACGATAAATGCTACAATAAATGGAATTATAAAAAATTGTAGTAATGAGTTATTTGAAATTGTCATTGTAAATGATGGAAGTCAAGATGATACATTTAATATTTTAAATAAATATAAAAATGTTAATAATATAACCATTATCAATCAAGAAAATCAAGGTGTAAGTAAAGCAAGAAATGTAGGTTTAAAGCACGTCAGCAAGTACTCTGAATACATCACATTTGTTGATGATTCTGACATGATAAGTGAAAATTTCATATCAGAAGCTAAAAGTTTTTTTGAAAACTATAAAAATATAAATATTGCCGTCTCACCAATTCTAATATGTAAAAGCGAAAGTACGTATAGTCATACATTAAATTATAGATTTAATAATATTAGGGAATATGTAGATATAACCGAAGACTATCATGACGTTCATTTTCATATTGGTGGAGTAGTATTCAGAACGTCATTATTTAACAATCCTGAATATAAATTCAATGAATCGATATCTTTCTGGGAAGATGCTGCTCTAATTAATACAATTATTTTAGATCAAAGATATTATGGCCTATTACATAACAGTACTTATTATTATGACAGAAATAATACCAATTCTTTAAGCCAAACAGCTTGGTATTCTGATGCAAGATATACCAATCATATCAATACAAATTATTTACCTTTAATAACAAGGTCTATATCTAAATATGGAAAAGTTATTGACTATATACAATATTTAATAACATTGCATTATTTGGAGTATATATTAGAACATAATCAAAAGTTTATTAATAAAATGAAAAATAATTTATCAAAAGATTTTATTGATATTTCTAAGAAACTATTTGAAAATATAGATATTGAAATTATTGATCAGTTAAAATGTCCAACACGATATAAGGTATTTTTATATCATTTGAAAGGAGAAGTATATCCATATCATTTAAGAAACAATCATATTAGATTACTTATCCATCATTATAAAAATAAAAAAATATTATTTTCTTTATCAGATGATATAGGTGTTTCAGATGATAGTTCAGAGATAACTATATATTTTAGAAATAAGATTCAGACAAAAGTAATATCAAAGCGTAGAAGAGATGTAACAATATTCGGAAAAAAAGTAAATGATCTTTCACTAAACAATTTTGAAGCTAAAATACCGAGAAGATTGATTTTATTTGGGTTTAAAGTAAAAGTAAAAGATTTAAGAAATGACAATGAAATATGGATTAAAAGCGAACCCTTATATAAGAGGTTATTGCGTAAATTTATTTAAAAGGAGAAAAATAATGAAAATTTCTGTGATATTACCTGTATATAATGTAGAGGATTATATACAAGCATGTTTGAATTCATTATTAGAACAAAGTATAGGTGAAGAAAATTTAGAAGTAATTTTAGTAGATGATTGTTCTACTGATAACACACCAGAAAAAATCAATGAATTTAAAAATAAATTTACAAATTTTGTTTATTATCGATTACCTGAAAATGAAGGATCGCCAGGTAAACCAAGAAATATAGGTGTAGAATTATCTACTGGAGAGTTTATTCATTTTATGGACCCTGATGACATATTAGATGAGTTTGCATATGAGACACTATTGGAATTTATGGATGAAAGCGATGATTTTTCCATGGGAAAAATGATCTCATTTAATGAAGATGGTAGTCAGTTTGAACATACAACTTTCAGAGAATATAAGCTAAATAAAACATATAAATCAACAAGCTTAAAAGAGACACCATTTTTTGCGCAAGTAAAAGTAGGTGTTGTATTAAAGTTAATTCGTAAATCATTTTATATCAATAATGAAATTAGTTTTATAGAAGGTATGAGAAATGGAGAAGATAAAATTGTAGATACTTTATTGTACACTACAGCTTCTTCTTTTTCATATATTCCATATGTTATATATAAATATAGAAATAGAGATACAGGTGAAAATAAATCATTAACACATCAAGAAGTTGAAAGCTCAATATACAACGATATAAAAGCTTACTATGATTGTAAAAAGCATTATGATTCTGAAGCAATAGAATTCTTTAAAATCAACGTGCTTAGATCTATATTTTGGAAAATTGTAGATGACGAATTTGATTCATTAAATAATATAAAAAAATTAAATATTTTATATTCTATATATGAAATTGTTAAAAGTTATGATGAAAATATTGTAAAGATGTACTTAAACAATGAAGAACCGATTATTAAATTAATCAGTAACAAAGACTTTGAATTAGCCATATCATATTCTGCACTGTTAAATGCCCGTAGAAAATACTTTTATCAAGGGATTGAAATTGAAAAAAAATATAGAGAATTCAAGCAATTTAAGAAAAGTAAAAGTTATTTAGTGTTTAAAGCTCTGAATAAATTAAAAATTATAAAATAGGGGTATTAATTATGAAGGTATTACAAGTTTTATTTGATCTTAAGAATAAAAATGTCGATTCATTTAATAGACACATTAATGATAAAACTTATGAAGAAACAATAGTCATAGATTTTGCAAAAAATCAAAGCTTTAGTATAGATATAAAGAAATTTGACTATATACAATTTAATAATCCGAATTTTAATTGCGACAAAGACATTCTGATAAATACTATAAAAAAAATGGAAGTTGAACAAAAACAAATTGCACAATTTACATTAAGAGATGTAAAAAATATGACAAATTATAAATATGATTCAAAAAATTATAGAGATTTGTTTTCCACTAGTATTGTTGATACTCATTTGTTTAATTCACATAATCTACTAGAAATATTCTTTGCTGCTAAGAAAAATACTTTAAATAATAATATGTTACTTGTTGAATCAAATTATATTGGTAGAGATTTAAGAAACAACTGGTATAAAGAAGATTTAATTGATCTTTTAAACTGCATGTTAATGTATACAAATTATTCAGAATTAACTAAAGTATTTCAAGATGATAGAGAAATAATAAAATTTCTAGATTTTATTATTGATAATAGAGTATTTGAAAAATTAGTAAAAAAAAGCGTTAAATTCGAATTATTACAAAAAATCAAAGAAAGATTTAGTGGATTTTATTTATTAAGATCGAAAGAAAATACACCTTTATATTTATTTTATTCACTAACAATGAAATCATATTTTGATGAAGCATTACAAGCTCTAACCTTATATCGAAGTAGAAGATATTGGTACAATAGTAATGAAAAATATAGTAATGAATTTAACGGTGAAGAGATTAATATAAGGGATACCAAAGCGTGGAAAAAAACACAAAAATTACGAGATACAAGGATTAACTTAAAATCTAGTTATTATAAAGTAGAGAAAGG
>CABFOL010000483.1_pt1 | contig 10223 bp, 3 predicted proteins | sample 3521961 | NCBI WGS metagenome assembly CABFOL01 (sample SAMEA5312453, study PRJEB27640) | indoor metagenome | biome: indoor environment; feature: uncontrolled; material: polymer tiles stone | place: Germany | collected 2014-07-07
CCGAATTTAGTATTTACATTAACTTTGTTTTTGTCATCGACAACAGTTGTTTCACCACTTCCAGCACTGCCAATCGGTGCATAATACGTGTCCGCCTGTGCTTTCGTGAGTTTGCCATTTAATGTAGATTCTAAATCCGTTACATCCGTGATTGCGTGCGTGTGCGTTTTTGGTGCATATTCTGTATGTGTGTGATTAGTTAGTGAATATTTACCGTCGGATTCTGTTTTCGTGTATGCGTCAACGTTAAGTTTTTGCCAAGTTCCCCACGTTCCTTGATTATTCGTTTTTAAATATAAATCACTTGTATTGAATGGAGTATAGTATAATTTCATTAAATTTGAATACTTTTCAAATCTAATAAATCCAGAACTAACATTAGATGGATAGTTGGTTGAATCACCACAATAATAATTTCCAGATTTTAATAAAGTGGTTTCTGGATTGTTGAAGTTGATATTCGCTATACTTATAACATTTCCATCATCAGCATATAACTTGTAGTTTTGACCTGTTGCGATTTTGATATACGTTGAATCGTGATTGTGTGTTGATAAGGCTTTGCCATCAAGGGTAACTTGTAAATTAGAAATATCACCAATAGTATGCGTGTGTACCTTAGATGCATAAGTTGTACTAGCATCTGATGATTTTAGATAAGATGACAAATCAACTGTTCCACCTGATTGTGCTGTAGCAATCTTATTATCAATTTCAGATTTAGAATAAGTTCCAATATCAGTTGCTGTGTGTGTATGTGTTTTGGATGCGTAATAATCATCACCTTGAGTTTTTGTTAAATAATCACTATGTGTATGTGAAATTGGAGCATACTTTGTATCTAATACTGTTGTTTTATCATAACCAGTCATATCTACAGTACCAGTTGATGTTTCACCTTTTAATGCATACTTACTATCACTTTCAGCTTTAGTATACGATTCTCCAACTTTTGCATAAATCGATAAATCAACAACTGAACCTTTAATTTCTGCTTTTTGTTCATCGGTTAAATCTTCGTACTTTAAAGATTCACCTTTAAACAAATCAGCATTTGCTTTCATGATATCTAAAATCTTATTACCTAAAATATCAATATCAATTACTTTAGCTACTTCTTTATCAGTACCACTATCACCAATATCGAATGAGAAGTTAGCAACATGTACGCTTTCTGTCTCACTTTCTAGAAATAATTTTGCATTAATAGTTCCTACGTGTTTTACTGTTTCTGCTCCTAGATTATATCTAATAAAACCCTGGGACGCATTTTCTATAATTAATGGTTCACCTAATAAAATAGAACCGTCACTACAGTAAAGATTTAATTTAGGTTTCATATTAGTCGTTGTTAAATCTAATATTTGACCATTATTTTTAATATAGATACCAATTGAAGCTGTATTTTCATCTTCACTATAAAACTTAGCACCAATATTGCCAATATCAACAGTAGTCACCTTTATATCAGTAGCAATATCTTTATTTTTATATATTGTCATAATTAGCCTCCTTTTATACGTTAAAATAACAATTAGAGAACTGTCTCAATCAGCTCTAAAATTGCCCCTTCCAATGTTTCAACCTTTGATTTCAAATCTGCTATCTCATCATCTCTGGATACGTCAATAAATTGTGATTTATCTAATGACTGTAATAATAAATCTGATATTTCTTCTTGATCTTCGACTTTAATTGAATCATCAAAAAAAGCAATGCTAAAAGCACTGCCTTTCATTTCAATAGTTCCAATATCATTTGATTCAATTATATAATTTAATTTATTATTTTCTGCTATTTCCATTTTATATGAGACAGCATTCTCAACGATAAACATCACTAAATTTTCATCATTATATAAAACTGCTTTAGACAACGTAAGTCACCTCTACTTTTAAAGTTGGTTTCATTGCCATGTACTCATAAGCACTTGAGCTATCAGTATTAACTGCAAAGCCTTTCCATGCTGTTTGATTTATCATAGAACCAAATACGCTAGTTACATCAACCCATTTAGTTTCACCCATTGATAACATGATAGCTTTAGATTGGGTAGCGTTACTTGTTGCTGGTGCTGTACTTGGTTTAGTTCCGTAAGTGTGCATACGTAAAGTAGCTTTTCTACTACCTGTATAACCTTGCATATTAACACTTGAACGACCAATATATACTCTAACTTTCTTGATTTTTTTACCAACAAAACGGTCAAATTGAGTTCCAAAGAACCAAAAGCCCATACGCTCACCATAAGGTGACCATGTACCTTGAATTGGATAGCCTTTCATAAATGCACCATTCCAACCTAAGTTACCATACGATTTATAGTAATGACCTGCTGAACTACTTGTTAAGGTAACTGTTTTAGTCGTTGGTGGTGGTGCTACTGCTGTTGAATTACTTGTAGTAGTAGTTGTAATAGAACCATTAATGAATGAACCACCAAATACACTAGTTGATGTTCCAGCTTTAATTTTAACGGTACTACATTCAACTTGAGATGCATAAGCTGACACAATACCAAAATCATTCGCATATAAATTAACATCTTTAAGAAATGCATTTGAACCACTTGCACATGTCATACCTCTTGAAACGTTTGAGCTTTCACCTGTACGCCATTCAAAGTATGCATTACGTGATATTGTTACTGCTTGTTCTCCACCACCAGCTCCATTAATATTTACATTAATAGCATTAACACTTGCACCGTTGACAACAATTCCAGTGGTTCCTCTTTCAGTTTCTATAAAAACATTTTCAATATAGTTATCAATGGTATTACCTGCAAAGATAAAAGCTATTGAATTTCTGACTTGTCCAACACTAGGTGAACCTGTTGAAGTACATCCAGCAAAAATGATTTTACCTTTTCCCATGTAGCCTTTTACCTCAATTAATTCTGCACTATCTAAACTTCTTAAATAAATAGTACATTCACCGTTGTAAACAGTCGGTATTTCTTCTAAAGCACGTTCTACCGTTGCAAAGGCTGTATCTAAAGTTAAACCATCGTTCTCATTATCACCAACATTTGATACATAGAAAGTCATATTTTCTGATGATTGAGTAACTATGTCTTTATTCTCTATTTTTTCAACTCTTAGAGTACCAATTGATAGCTCAGATGCTGTAGCTTGTTCAGTATCTAGCCCAAAAAAGACTTCATTATTAGCATTTTTTATTTCAATCTTCCCAGACTTATCTTCCCCACCAATTTTAAGGTCTGATACACGTACCAAACCATCTTGCATGTATACATCACCAACTAAATTGATAGCATCTGACTTGATTTTTATATTGGATGGATCAACAGCAACAGATGAAATTAATCCATCCGCACTACTTGTAATATTTATACCATCAGCCACTAGTTTAATTGAACTTACAGCTTCATATAATGTTTTTAATTGCGTGTTTAATTTGCTATCCGATACTTCTAAATTAATAGCTTTGCTAGATTGTTCAATTGCTGACTTGTTAGCATCTATTTTTTTGACTAATCCGGATTGGTCAGTTGAATAGGTTCCACTATCAACATATTTACCAACTAAATCTCCTTGTACTTTTTCTGATATTTTTAAATACTCAGCATCCGTTATATTAATATCACCTGTTAAAGTAAGATTTTCTGGATTAAACACTAAACCTGTTGCATTAGCGACTTCTTGAAATATTTTAGATACTTTTTCATCTGTATACTGTGATTGAAGTAAATTAAATCTAGCATCAATTGACTCTTGAGCATTTGCTTGAGCAATATTAAAGTCTTTAATTTTAGCTCTAAAGTCACCTATAGCTAACTGTAATGAATTTAAGCCACTCATTGTTGCTGTGTCTACAGTCATACTTGAGTCAGCTGTTTTCATAGATAAAAAAGAGCCATTGAGATTGTCAAAGGCTAGTTGTAATGCATTTTTAACTGTTGTATCTACTAAATACTCATTAGATAATAATTGAGTAACTAGTGTTTGAATTTTAGAATACTCAACAAATAAATTTTCATATATTTCATGTAAATTTGTATATAAAGTTTTCTCTTTTTTGAGACCACCGATACTTTCAACATTATTAGGTGTTTGATTGTTCCAACCACCGTCTTTGTATTCTCTTAATACAGCAACATCACTAACACTATTGTCATACCAAAGTTGACCATCTACAGCATCAGGTGGTGGCGTACTCCCAGTATGGATTTTATTTTGTTCAATAATAGTTTCAACATTATAAATACTGTCATTTAATTTTGTTGTTAACTGTGAACGTATAGAGTTAAAATAACTTCTTAAGCTAGACTCACTAAACTTTTTTATTGATCCTAATACTAATCCCTTAGAATTGTCATCAAAAATATCACGTTGTACAGCTTTAACCGTTGCCTCCAGGTAAAAATGAGGTGTATATGTCACATCTCTAACACGTATTCTATCTCCAAAATTAGCTGTCATACCTAATTGTGATACTATATCAATTGCTTGTACCTCATATTCTACAGCTTGATTAATACGTTTCTTTAATTCACGTTTCCCTATCGTCTGCATTTTTGAAATTGTCATTGCTGACTTTTCGTTCGCTTCAATATTATATATATCCCAACTGAATTTACCGTTATTACCCCATCTATCTCTAGCTTCATCATCATATACTTTAGTAACTAATGGATTACCTTTTGAGTCTTGAGATGTCACTAATAGTGCTGTAGCTAGTTCACGTGTATTTTCTTTTTGTTTGATTGTAGTAATGTCTTTACCACGAACCAACTCTTTACCTGTAAACTCGCTTAAATCATCCGGAACATTCATATGAACATATCTGCCTGTGATTTCATTACCACTAGTTTTTATAGATACATCAAATTGTAAATCTGTAATTTCTTCAATCTTTAATAATAAATCATATGGTCTTGTATATTCTGTTGTAACTAAATCAATGAAACCATCATATTCTATATGTCCTTTTTCGTATCCAGTAATAGACAATGCATAAGTTACTGCTTCATCTACCGTTACATTATTTAAATTAACTGGTGGCAATGGTTCGCTATTTCTAGCCAGATCATCCAACCAAGCTCCATCACATTGAATGAAAATTTCTTGATTTCCCGTTTCTTTATGTTTAATCACAAATTCTCTGTATTCACCTTTATTAACATCTGGAATAAGTACTCTATTTTGATTATAAAAATCGTCTAAGTACTTATAGGGCACGGTAAAATCAAAAGTTTCTGAATGCTCATCTCTATTTCTTGCATGAACATTATTAAGTACCATCATTTGTTTCGAATTATTAGTATAGTAACCTGTAATTTCTTCAGTGTTTCTATTTAGAATATGTATACCAACAGCCATTGAGTAACTTCCTTTCTTTTAATAGTCAACTGATTGCCACCTAACAGTTACATCAAATGCACTAGCTGGATATACAAACAGTTCATGTTGACCCTGCTCCAATCCAAAATAGTTTGAACCAAAGTCCTTATGCTTTGTTGCGTCCTTCTTATTAATCATCATTGTCTGATTGTAATTATCAATCACAATCTTATCTCCAGCGTTAATAAATTCATCAACTTCATCATTTGTTTTCATATTTAATTCTTTTGTCTGAATATCATAAGCACCAGCTTTAAACTTATCCTTTTCCAACATTGTCTTGCTATCCCAGTCAAATCTAGCAATATAGATACTTGTTGATCTTGCTGGAGCCATATATTCTTTGTATTTATCTGTATATGTTTCAGTGTGAGTGTTTTTAACAATTTCTCTTGTTTGTCCGTATTTAGCAATATCACTTCTACGTTTCATTTTTAACTGCTGAACTGTATTTGTCTTGAATGTCCATTTGTTCCCAACACGTTTAATAGAACAATAAACAAAATCATCTAAATATACGTCATATTTAGGTTTAAATGAAAATATCTTTTTAGACTCTCCAGCTTCATCAAATAATTTAGCAATTACCGTAACATCATTTGAGCTATAACTTGCATCAACTAATCCTATGGTAGCAATTAAACGTCCTGCTTCATCCCAAATATGTGTAAATACTTTACCAGTTCCCATCTTATTTGTTGCTATATCATCTTCAAATAATTTAATTGTAATATTGTGTTCAAAATCTTGTACTGAACGTGTAAATGATTTCTTAAGTGCCCCACCATTCCACTTACCAGCCACTTTAGGATATGTTGTAGGATCTACAAAGAAACCATACTTATTAGATTTTACATGTGCACCAACGATACCACCTGTTTCACCATCACCAAATTGAGAACCTGTTGTTTGAACATAAGCCCAACCATTTACAGTTTGTAATTTGTCATTTAATACTGTAGGTGATATTTTTCTAGCTTTCTTATTAGCTGTTGGTGGATCACCAATCATTATATAATCATCATCATCTTTAGCTATCATTAAATGAGTTGTATCAATTTTTGCTTTTGCTTCAATCACTGGATATGTTTCAACTGAACCACTATTGCTCACTGCGACCTGCCCATTTACAGCCATATTTGAGTATTCAGCTAAACTATATTTAAATGGTGTTAATAATTTAAGGTGTATGGTTAAAGTGTAATACGTTTGTTTTTCATAAGGTAATCTTAAATCTCCTTGTATATAACCAACCCAATACCAATTTTCATTTTCAATATGAATAGAAACTTCTTTATCATAATTGAAAAAATTAAGTAATAAATCACTTACCTCTTTTGATGTCATTCCTTCTTTATTCCAAAAAATAATAGGTACATCAATATCTAATGTACCTATCTTTTTACCTGTAAATACTGCTCCAGAACGGGATGAAACTTCAGTACTTTGTATTTCAACTGGAAATGATGGAATTTCGAAGTTTTGACCGATATATAATCCGTCAAGAAGTTTTTCATTGACTATTATCGTTTTCTTCATATAATCGCCTCTTTAAATTAAAATGCAGGGTTAAATTGTTGCACCCTGACATCTATTTCTTTGTGATATTTATGAGTAGTTCTAGCAATTTCACGACCATCCATTTTAGTAATAATCGTTCTATCTTGTGCTAACATAGCAGTTTGTTTTTTCAATTCTTCTAACTGTTCTTGTTGCATTTGAACTATTTGCATTAACTGAGCTACAACGCCATCATTATTAACTGTTACATTACCAGTATGACTATCCATACCAATAATCGACATGGCTTGCTCGATTAATTGAATGGCACGTGAACGACGTGTTAAAGGGATTACTAACTCTGGTTTATTACCTTCGCCTAATTCTGCAAACTGGTGATGTGTTACTAGACCACCATTTTCATATCTTCTATGTCCGTTTGGTGTCCATCCTGAACGTCCATAAGGTAAGTTTCTAGCCCAGTTTGAATTGTTAAAGAATGCTAATAACTGATGATAACCATTGTTAATGTTTTCATAACCTCTTACTTTATAATTAGCAAACGTTGATGGTACATATTGTAGTAAACCTCTTGCTGGTGTACCTCTTAAGTTATTAATGTCACCAATGTTCCCTTGAACAATAGACTCATTGAAATTAGACTCACGTTGAATCTGAGCTAATATACCTTGTACTTGAGACTCAGTTACTGAAGTGTGCATTTGTTTTGCAGCTTGTCTTATTTTTTGAGCCCAAGTTCCTTTCCCTTGTATGCCTCCCTTTATACTTCCGCCGCTTTTCGATTTTAAAAATGCTATTGGATCCATAGTATTTCTATTTGATAGAGCTGCACTTGGTCCACCTTCAACTTGATAATGCAAATGTGCACCTGTTGTCATGTGTCCACTATTACCTGTGCGCACGATTGCATCTCCTTGCTTTACATGTCCAGTTTTTAAAACTTTTTGTAAATGCAAGAAATATTGAGCAATCTTACCACTTACCAAACGAGCAATTAATCCACCATTATAATCGCTTTGTTGTGAAACTGTACCACTGGTAGGAGCATGTAAAACAGTTCCGGCTGGAGTACGTAAGTCAATGCCATAATGATGAGCGTTAAATGGATAACCGTCTGGTCTTCTATGTGGGCTGTATGGCGTAGTAAGTGGAAAGCCTAATATTTCACTTCCATCAGCATCACTACCACCAAATTCCTCTAACCAACCTTTTACTTTTCCTACTAACGCTTTTTTTAGTGAGTTAAAAGCTGCTTTACCTAATTTACCTGTAAAACCGCCAACACCATCAAACATACCACCTAATTTACCAAGAACCATATCAACTAATTTCCCTGGATTTTCGATGTATTCAAAGACGTCTCCAACAATTTTACCAACCATTTTTGAAGCGTCTTTAACAGTATCTCTTACAGATGTTCCAAAGTCTTTAACACCATTCCACATATCTGTACCTAAACTAAAACGTGGAATTAAACCATTCTTCATAGCGTTATAAGTATAATTCCCATTTCTTACTTTGTCACCTGGATCAAGTTTCACTAAAGTATCTGTAGCAGGGGTTAAATACTGACTTCCGTCATGTTTTTCAATAATTTCACGAGTAAATCCACCAGGCCCATTACCCGGTCCTTTGTCACCAACGATTGCTAAAGTAGGGCGTGTTATTTCTCCGTTGCTTACTAAAGTACCAGTAGATAATTTTGGTATGGGTTTAAGTAAATTTTTATCCATGATTTTTGATGAAATTTTGTTAATCCCATTAATCATTCCGTTTAAACCAACGATAGCTCCGTTTGCGACTGATTTACCTAAATTGCCTGCCTTACTGCTGAGTCTGCCTTTAATATCATCAATAAATTGTCCAATTTTTCGCACCCAGCTTGTCGCTTTATCATACATTGACTTGAAATTTCCCACTGCCAAATCGCGCATTTTACTTGTCACATTTTTTACCTTATCACGTGTATTCCCTATAAAACTAGAAACACCATTATAAAGTAACTTCGCTTTGTCTATGGATGATTTTCTCATTTCCTCAAAGTTCTTTTTTGCCCAATCAGAAGCTTGACCAGTACGAGATTTTATACCATCTCTCACATCGCTGAATTTATTTAATGTTCCTTTTGCTAAAGATACGCTTAATGCTATAGATTTTGAACTCATTTTAGAGAAATTATCTTTCGCCCAATTATAGGCTTTACTTGTACGTGATTTTATACCTTCTGATGTATCTTTAAACCATCCTGTAACGCCTTTATATAAATTCTTCGAATGCTTTATAGCACCTTCTTTCATATTTCCAAAACGTTTGCCAACATTTTCCCCAAAAGATTTAACGCTATCTACAGCTTTATTAAATCCTTTGCCAAAACCAGTACCTAAATTCTTAGCCCAATCAACTAAAGAACCAAAGATTTTTTTAACTTGTTTACCCATCGCATTTACTGCATTACGAAATTTTTCATTCTTTTTATATAATGCAACCAAACCAATACCCAAAGCAGTTACACCTAATAAGACAACACCCAATGGATTAGTCGCAAATGCTATACGTAAAAGGCCAAATGCTCTAGTTACACCACCTATTGATTTAGAAAGCAAACTAAAGGCTTTAGGTCCAATTTTTCCAATAACATTACCTACAGTTCCAAAGACTTTATTAATACCACCAATGCCATTTTTTAGACCCCCGAAAACCTTACTGAGTCCTCCAGCTACTTTAGATGTCTCACGACCATGCTTAGTAAATAGCTTAAATCCACCACCGACTAAACTAAAACCTTTAGAAAGTGCACCTATTCCCGAACTCATTGCACCAATTGCCATTAAGGTTGGTCCTGCAGCAGCAGCAACTCCAGCTAATCCAAGTACCCATTTCTTTTGATTATCACTTAAACCACCAAACCATTTACTTGCTCCTTTGGCTGCACCAGTTAAATCTTTAAGTAAATCTACGGCCACTGGTAAAACTGGCTTTCCTATTTCTGCTTGAAAATCAGCAAAAGCAGTTTTTGCATTAGCAGTTTGTGTAGACAATTGATCTTGTTCCCTAGCTGCTTGACCCATAGCCCCAGCTAGTTTATTTCCATCTTCGACCATTTTTAATAGCGTCAATTGTTTTTGTTGTTCACTCAATTCAGCAAATGATTTTCCGTATAATTCATTAGCCTTAGCATTTCTAGTTGTTTCAGTTGCTGAAATACCTAAAGCAGCATCATTTTCATAGTTTCCTTTCAAAAATGACTGTAAATTTTCAGTAACTTCATCAATAGACTTATCATAAAATGCTGCACTATCTGCAGCTGCTAAGGTTGCACGACTTGTTAAGTCAATT
>CABFOL010003026.1_pt1 | contig 9804 bp, 10 predicted proteins | sample 3521961 | NCBI WGS metagenome assembly CABFOL01 (sample SAMEA5312453, study PRJEB27640) | indoor metagenome | biome: indoor environment; feature: uncontrolled; material: polymer tiles stone | place: Germany | collected 2014-07-07
TTTATGTTCACCAAAATCGTTTGATTACGATTTATAAGGATCGCAGTGCTTACATTGTCAATCAAATGGCGACATTCTTGAAAAAAACGGATGGTCAAAGTCTTTATAAATTTCTATTTACCATGTTATATGTCATTTCAAAGAACTATTTTCCAACTGTTGAGAAGATGAACCATGAGCGCAATCGACTTAATCTATTGTTAAGGGAACGGACTAGTAAACGTGAATTACTGGAGTTGTCAGATTTAGAGACTGGTTTAGTCTATATGGTTTCGTCAAGTAAGCAAAACGTTTTGTTGCTTCAACAAGTCAAGAGCTTGGGTGCTCATCTGAAGTTGACTGATATTGAAGCAGAAGAGTTAGATGATGCCATCATTGAGGCCAAGCAGTTATTGGAAATGACCCAACTATCTGCTCAAGTCTTGAACCAGCTTGAAGGTACTTATAATAATGTCTTAAACAATGAGTTAAATGATACGATGAAAATCTTGACCTTATTGTCAATCCTTCTAACCATTCCAAGTATTGTAACTGGTTTCTTTGGGATTAATGTCCCACTTCCAAGAGGATTGACCCACAATCCGATTGGTTGGGTCATGGTTATTCTCATTTCAGTCGTTCTTTGGTTTGTGATGGCATTAATTTTAAGAGTCATGATGAAATATCGAAAAAAATGAGTAAAATTTTAATAGGGGTCACAAAACGAAAGCAGAGCTTTTTGTCTTCGTTTTGTGATATTTTTCTATAGTGGTGAAGGACGGCAGCGAATTCCGAAAGAATTCCATGTCTAATATTTTAACTTTGGTCTAAAATATTTTCCGCTCACTATATCTTATAAAAAAGGGAAACTAGTAATATCTGATTAGCTCCCTTTTTTTATGTTTTGCCTATTAGATGGTATAATAGACAGAGAATTAAGAAAAGGAGTCATTGACATGACATTTGAAGAAATTATTTTTCTTTGCTATTGATAGTCCTTAATAGGTTTGAATATCCTTGGTATTAAAGCTTTTTATAAAATTCAATATTTATAGAGTTGAATATTTGTTCACCAAAAGTCCATTAAAAAGAGTATTAAAATAAGTCCCGCAAGCAAGAAGAAAAGCACCCGTTAAAAGGTGCTATTTTTGTTTCCTGTGAATTGTTGGGATATGCTCGTATTTTCTAGTAAAAATTAGACAAACCAACTTATGGATATTATTATAATCATCACGATAACAAATATTAGTATGGCTTCCATAAATGGGTCACTGTTTCTAAAGAAAGTAGATTTCTTAGCACCAATCCCCCATTGGTAGTCTTTAGGAATGAGAAAGGCTAAAAGTAAAATTATAGTCATGATTAAATAACTTAATAGACTAGGTAGATGTTTCACTAGAATAATGTTCCCCAATAGGAGGAGGGTTATCTGAATAACCTTTATTATCCTAATATGTTTAATGTCAGTAAATTGTTTTAGCTTCATAGGATTACCTTACTTATTTAAGAAATATAATATAATAACAACCAATGCAATTAAGCCATCAGTGATTAGGTTTTCAGTCAGTGGACTAACATTTTTTAGAAAAACGTTCTTTTGTGCTTTATTATATCCGCCCCGATACTCATAAGGAAGTAACAAAGATAATAACCAGCTTATACCTATTATAAAAAAGACGCCAAACGGGGCTCCCCATTTTATGATTAATATATATATTGCTAAGACTAGTACAATGGCTTGTATTAACCTAAATGTCTTTATATGTTTAATGTCAGTGATCTTCTTCATGGCCTTTTACCCTTAATATCTAAAAAAACAGAAATGTATTAGGACCTATCTTATTATGTAATTGTGGACTTTTTTGTAATGCCATATAAAAAGCAATAGTTTCGCTTGATAACTTCCTATTGATTGCTAAACGTGATATATCTGATACTAGCTCCTTTGCAACTGGGATATAGTAGTCATTGTTCTCTAGTGCCATTTTGGCTTTTAGCATTAGTTCTCGCTCACTTTGAGGTGTGTTAGTGTCTAAAATAAGATTGTAGATATTTTCAAGCAACCAATCTTTAGTAAGTTTCTTCTTCATTGTCTCGCTCACTTCCTAAGTACATACTGCCACCAACACCACCAAGTACACCAATCAGAATAAGGACAAATAATTTAACTATCTTTTTCATCTATTCGCTTCTTTCAATCAATATCATCTAGTACATATTTGACTAATCTATACCAAGGAATAATAAATATCTTTAGTAGAATATCAAGTATATTCCTAACCATAGTAAGCCCCCTATGCTATTTTATACCTGAATAATACCACCATGAAGTTATTAGCACAATAGGAATGCTATATTATGATAAAAGACTTTATTTTTAATTTAATATAATAATGTATGATGGGTCTAAGTGAAGTTAGTATATAAAAAGTAGAGGAAAGAAGCCACCAGAAAATAATTACAGTCGTATTTTTTGATTGATATGATTTTAGGCGCGTGTCATTCACAGATAAGTAAGAAAAAAAGCACCTTAAGGGGTGCTTTTTTATTTAATTGCTTCAAACATTGCTTTTGAATATTCTTCAATTTGGTAGAAATTTAGAATGTCATATTTTTTTAGAACTTTAGAAAAATAATTAATTACATCAGAATTTTCTATTTTTTTATTTGACCTTTCAGTTTCTTTGAGGCCTTCTCGTGATCTTATCCAGGGCATTTCGGCATGGGTAATATTCTCTAACGTTTTAGCATTATAGCACCCAAAATTGTCAATGACAGCACTTATCAACTGTTTTTCATTTTCGGTAAGGAGTTCGTCAGAGGAAGACTTAACATTATTAATAGGATTAAATGTAAAGTTTTTGAATTGATAATAAATAGAAGGAAATACTGGTCCGTGTATCCAACCTTCCATCTTTTCTTCGAACATTGGAGTTCCATAGAAAGCTAGGTTGAAACTTTGAATATAATATAATATTTTTTGAAGTAACAGAGGTGTTACTTCAAATGGAGTGCTAAGAATAATATTCACAACATTCATTAGTTTGCTATCATTACTCCGTACATTTATTGATTTTTCTAAGCAACCTTGGTTAATATCTCCATTTGAGAATGCGTTGGAAAGTAGTTCGTAGTAATAATCACTATCGTTCAGTACTTTATACAACTTGTCAGAGTATTCTTTCTTTGGAATATATCCAGCAATATATCTTGTTATGGTTAGTTCTCCAAATCCAAGAACCTTAGACAAATTCCTTTTCCCTATATCATATTTAGTCGTAATTAACTTAATCTCTTCAATTGAGATTATATTATTCTTTTTTTTATATTCTTCATATAATTTTTTATTTTCTAGATCTACTAATTCTTCTATCTCAATTTCCTCATTACAAGTATTACAAAATGCTCTTTCTGAAAAGAAAGTAAATTCATTACCTTTTAGCATTCTTGTTACTTTGACAGTCTGGATATTATAGTTTTTAAGTTCTAAACATTCAGTACAAAAAACTTTTTCGTTCCTAGTCATAAGTATTTCCTCATTTTATTTTTTCTCTATTTCTCTATTATGTTTTTTTAAATTATTCTATGAAAAGCAATATGGTTCAATATTTTCTGCTTCATGGCAAGAAATATTTATTGCATAGTCTTCTTTATTTATAAATAAAATTTTAAATTTAATATAAATCAAAACATCACTCTCATTTCCAAATATATCTACTAATCTTCTAACAATGCTAAAACAAAACAAATCAATGTGTTCTTGTTGTGGTGTAGTATCAGGAATACAATAAAGGTAATTATCAGACGAAACGCTTTTTAAAATTGTCTTCCTATCAGAAAAACTTAAACTATAATCTGATAAAAAATCTTTATTTTTATTGCGACTATCTTTATATGAGATGTTTGACGAATCAATACATTTGATAAAACGAAAAATAATAGCTTCGATCTCATCTCTTGTATACGAATCTGTATCTTTTAATGGGTTATTTACCATGCAATAAATTCCTTTCAACATATTATAACATTGTCAATAAAATAGTACAATAATAATTGTTTATATTGTATCATTTTATCAAATATTCTATTTTATATTACTTCTGGAGGTGTTATTACGGTTTTACAGTTTAGAAAAGAAAAAGATACCTTAAGTAGCGCTTTTATTTCTGTTCTAATTCCTAACTTGAACAATGTTAGTTATAAAATACGCTTTAAAGCCTTGATATATAAGCGATTAATGGCATTCTCTTGTTTTTAATATTGCTCAACTTTGTTCTAAAAGCTAACACGAAAAAAAATGTACAATACAGCGGGAAGCTCTTAAAATAGGGGTGTGGTGGGTATGGATACCCCCCGTATCTAATTCAGCAAGTGATTGCCAGTACAATATTTTAATTGTCTTACTTTTGTTTTTATATTATATTCTGATATGCCAACATTTGCCAACATTTCAAAAGTTAGCAAAATAAAAAATAATAAAAAGATTATTGATGATTTATATACTGATATTTTCTAGTAAATTGGTGCTGACATTGCCATTCTAAGACAATGTAAAGTTTTTAAGTTACTGATTATCTGTAAGCCTTGATGTAACTAGGATTATAGCAATTAAAAAAAAGATAAAAGTTAGCATTTATTGAATTTTATATATCTATTAAGCACGCGCCTCTATATGTTTTTTCAAATTCTTTTATTGCTTGTTTCTTCTTTGGATAATACCACGATTCAGATTTTCCCATAATTGTATAGATATCATAATCTTTTAACTTATCAGTTGCTATATAGTTCAATATTAATATCTGTCTTAACCTAATATCCTTGATTGAGTTAATCCCGTTCATAATAGCGTTAAGCTCTTCAAGGGCGCATTCACGCTTTATTAAGAGGCGTTCTCTGCGCGTGTATGGTGGTTTAGAATAGTCGTTCAATTCAAGTATATAATTATCATTGTAGTTAATTGGCTGATTGCCTGAAATACGTTGCCAACGTTTAAATTCTTTCAGCTTCTTTGTTCCTTTATTATCTTTCATGTTACCCCCTAAATATGATATAATATAGTTACGAACATATACCAAGGGCGCTCTTTTGTGGGGTGCTTTTTGTCGTCTAAAACAGGCACGTTTTTTACTTATTTTTTTCAAAGAATACTGTTATCCCAATGATTATAAAGGCCATGCCCCCTAGTAAAAATCTGGGAAAATTGGATATTTTTGTAAGAGGACAGTTCATAGTGGCTCTCTTATGGCTCATGCATGGGGCGGGCTTTTTTTTATGTCCTTTGGGGTAGTATATTGGTTAAAAAATGCTCGTAAACGCCTAAAGTATAGGCTTTTTATTTTTTTAAAAATTTCAAAAACGGATATTTTCGCACGAAAGAGGTCGCGTTCTTCAGTTTCCGAACATTCATAGCCCCGTTAAAAAGAAGTGGGGTACTCTGGTACTATATTATGAAAAAAAGTTATGTATCTATACCAAAACAATATCATAATAATACTATTGTATGATTTAGATAATACAAAACAATTTCGATAGTCAACCAATGAAACAGAATTACTTTTATTACGCTGTGAGAGGCTCTCACTTACGTTCTAAGACACTTAACTATGAAATGTTGATGATTATATATCTAATAAGTAACATGTCTTATATCGCTTTATATAGACAATAAAAGGAAGCAACCAAAGTCACTCCCTATCTGTTAGCCACCAATGATATAGTCATGAATTCCGTCAAACTCTTTACTAGTGTCTAATTCTTTAACTAATTTAATTACGTCATCACCTAACAGTTCAATGGTTTCAAAGCCATGTTGGTCGTCTAATGGCAATGGTTCATCACTCAATAATCTGTCAGCATGGTCTAATAGTTCTAACTCATATAGGATAATATCACTAATCAAAGTATCTTTATCCAATGCTTGCAACTGTGACACGCGCATATCATGATAACTTAATCTAAAAGTGTCAGGCTCATATTCTGCTTCATGCTTAACATAAGCTTCTTGTAGTTCTTGAATTGTACTGCTAGCGATTGTTTCCTGTGGTGATACGTATAAGGCAACCGTGTCAGGGGTTTGTTCAAAGACAAAGTTATTGCCATTGGTTAAGTCATCTTCTAGGTTTTCGGTGAATGCTTGCGCCTCTCCTAGTGTGTTAAATGAACCAATTAAAGCGGTATAGTTAGCTAGGTCACCTTTGATAGTTAGGTCGTCATCTTCAAAGTCATCTTCAAAGTCTTCATAATCGTCTGTGTGGTCTAGTGAATTGGTGATACGTTCAAAGCTTTCTGTCAGGTCTTCATCACTGGTATATTCTGCCTTAAGATTCCCGTTACCCGTGTAAGTGATATCAATGGCTGACTGTTCATAGGTGCCAATCATATAGCCAATGAGTGCGCTTCCTGCTTTCTGTGCTTGTTCAAAGTTAGGAAGTGTAGTAGTGAAAGTAAATGTTTTTGGTGTATCTGATAATGTTTTCATAGTGTAATATCTTTCTAGGCTTTCAAGCCATTGTGCGCGAACCTCTAGCATTCCTTTATATCTGCCATTGGTGCGAGTAGTGAATAAGTGTATATTAGTTTGGCTCATGGTACATGACCATAATTGATAGGAGTGTTGTCAAGTTCTCATAATCGCCCGTTATTGCTTCTTGATATTTAACATCAATGACTTGTTTCTCAGCCATAAAGTCGTTAACACGCGCTTCAAATTCGTCCATTTTTTCTTTATGACGTTGATAAAATACTTTGATTTTCATTTTTTAACCTCTTTCAATAATATAATTCTTTTTTTAGTACGCTTTTTAAAATATTTGGTACGCTTTTTTTAGAAGTGTACCACGGTTTAACCCATGTGCACCAAGGGATTGGTACACTTAGTACGTTTTGTACGCTTTTTTTTGAAATTCTATATATTCTTATATATATATCTATATCTTAGATATATAAAAGTTTTTAACTTAAAATATAGTGTATAAAGTGTATAAAGTGTACCAAAGCCTTGATATGACTGGGACGGATTGTAGTACGCTTTTTTTAGAAGTGTACTAAATTTAAGGAAAGTGTACTAAATTAGTTATTTTTTTATAGTTGCTATTCCAATAACCACGTTCGATTTTTACTTTCCTTTGGTTAATGGTTTCAGCTCTACCATTGCCGTAGTCTTTCATAGCATAATGTGGCAAGTCATCTTTGGGATAAAAATTGATATGGTGTTCCCTGCCTTTTGGAATGGTTCGTTTACCTGCTTTTATATAGTTAGGTAAGTTGGTTTTAATCTCCCTATGCAATGCCATTTCAGTTTTAAAGCTTCTTAAGTTGTTATATTCAAGATAATTTTTCCAAACGTGCCAGATAAAACTATTAGGAATAAACTCACTATTTAGGCTATCAGTGAAAAAATCTTCAATAAATGCCAACACGGGATTAATTTCTAATAGATAATCATGTACAAGCTCTTTACTGCTTTTTGGGTATATCTCTTTTGTTGGTGTTTCAATAGCCAATTTCAAGATATACTCTAAGACGTCTCTTCTATTGATATAATTTTTCTTAATAGCTTTATTTGGTTTATTTTTGTACTTGCTAGTGAATGGGATAATCATCAAGCGCCTTGATATAGCGTCCTTGTCCCCGTCCATAATAGGAAGCCCATTTGATGATTGGATAACAGTCATCTGTAAACGTAAGCTATAAGGCTTTAGCTCTTTTTCTTCAATGGTCATAATATCGCCCGTTGTTAAGCTGAATAATTCTGATGTGTCTTTAATCATGGCGTTTTGTTGAATATCATCACCAATGACAATAGACTTCCCAAGTAGTATAGAAGTAGTGAAGCGACTTCTTGCAAGCTCTGTTATTTTTAAACTTGCTACATTATCAAGCCCAACTAGATTAATGATAAACTGTTGTAACGTGCCTTTACCTGTTCCACCTGCACCATATAGCCAAAAGATACGCTCTAGAGGTTCGTTGGTGATACAAGCCTTAAACATTTGGATAACAAGGTCATACATTTCAGTATCATTGTCAAATAATTCTGTTAGCCATTTAGTAGGTGACCACCCGTTAATATTTGGCTCTGTTGCTTCGGGGTTGTAGTTTGTTTCAATCTTACGAGTAACAGGGATATCAGGACTAAAGTTATAAAATTTGTTAGTCTTATAGCTGTAAACACAGTTACCTAGCGCGGTGTATTCTGGGTTTAACTCTTTTAGTGGGCTTTTTCGTCCGATAATATAAAGAATATTTTTTGCTACGTTTTCAACTATACCCGCTTTTATAATGTTCATAATATCTTTGATAAGTTCGTTATCTTGCATATAATAACCCTTATCAGGATTATAGAAATACAAGGGCGCTTGTTGGTTAACGTTCGCGGGTTTAATTCTGATAAAGCGTATATACTTTTTAATTAGTATTGCCACGGATAAGGCTTCTTTGGGTAAAGCATTCGCCTTTTTACTTTCAGCATATTCCTCAATGTCTTTTGATGTCATCATTCCTTTAGATAATGCTTCTTTATTCTTGGGGTCGTCTTTAAATTCTTGATAGGCTTCATTATATGCCTGTTCTTTAATAGCTTCACAAATATCAAAGAATTGACCTCTAATATTTTGAAATGTAGTTAAATATAATTCAGTGGTTTTCACTTCTTCAAATTTTTCAGCATATTGTTGTAGCTCTTTCTTATCTATAATGTCTTCCCTCTCTTTCTCATTTCAGCCTGTAAGATACTTTTAAAGGTGGTATCTAATTCATTAATGGTTAACGGTGGCTCGGTGTTCTCATTTGCGATTAAAGCTAAGTCGTAAGCTATTTCAATATCACAATTCACGTATTTATTTAGGAGTAACCCCACAAATTTAGTCATTGCAACATTGCGCCCGCCCTCTGTGCCATATCCATGAAATAAGGTGTTAATGACTTTCATTGTTATGGATAATTGACCACTGGGAAGTGTGAAATTGCTTGACGTTGGTTGTGTCGTCACTGTTTGACCTCTGATAGTTGGGAAGTCAGTTCCAAGGTTAATCACTCGGTCATATTGGTCAACTTCTTGGCGCGTGACGGGAAGCCCTTGTAATTGTGACCATGTTATGGAAGTTTGGTCATACGGTAAGCCAACTAAGCTAGCTATCTGGTTAACTGTTGCTTCATAGTCAGGTTTTGTCAGGTTGCTATCTGGTTTCACAACAAGGCGATAGCGAGGCTTTTCAGGCGTGTGTTTAATAGTAGGGTACAAAATATAGGAGTAGTCACTTAAAACGCTGTGAATGGTATCTTTGAACGTTTCAGCACTAACAGAAATGTCATCATAGTCAATGAAAACTAAATCACGATATACCAGATTTTCGTTATTGCGCTTGATAGTTCCATTTTTTTCAGGTTTGACTTTGCCTGATATACAGTAAGGAGCATTAGACTTCTTAAATTCTTCAATGGTCATGTTCTCGGGCGGTTTCATTGGTTTAAATTGTGCGATATAGTCAAACGGTGTTAAGTTGCCAGTATAGTGGTGTAGGAGTGAGCCAAAACCAATGCTTTCATAAATAGCCATTATTTCACCCCCAAGAATTGCAATATATCACTAACACGATAGAAGACTTTTCTAGTATCTTCTAAGGGTGGAATGTATCGGGGTAACCCGTTATTTTCCCATTTTCTCAAAGTGTTGTAGTCTATGCCTAGTTCTTTTTTTAGGTCGGTTTGAGTAATTAAGCCCAATAGCCTTGGTTCTGGTTTGGTGTAATTGTCTAAGAAAGTAGTAACAGTTATAGCAACTTCCTTTTTTATTTCGTTTTCTGCTTCTTTAGATAGCCATGTCAT
>CABFOL010001806.1_pt1 | contig 9642 bp, 17 predicted proteins | sample 3521961 | NCBI WGS metagenome assembly CABFOL01 (sample SAMEA5312453, study PRJEB27640) | indoor metagenome | biome: indoor environment; feature: uncontrolled; material: polymer tiles stone | place: Germany | collected 2014-07-07
AACCGCTTCTAATTGCTCTTTTAATTCCTGGTTCATCTTATCAGTTACATGACTGTATATTTGTAATGTAGTACGGTGATCTGAATGTCCTACACGTTGCATAATAGATTTAAGAGGTACGTTGTTTTGTGTCAAGATAGATATATGTGTATGTCTTAATGTGTGAGTTGTGACACGTTTCTTTATACCGCAATTCTCACAAGCTAACTTTAAGACATCGTTAATACGACCAAAGTAAATAGGGTTGCCAGTATGATTAGTAAACACAAAACCTCTATCGTTATAAGTATCTTCCCACATTGTAGACTTTTTATTTTCGAGAATTAACTTTCTTAAAATATCGCAACTTCTTTTATTGATACTGATAGTCCTGTAGCTTGAATCGTTTTTAGTAGTCTCTTTAATACCGAACTCACCTTTTTTATTTGAAGTCCATAAAATAGTACCGTCTATCGTTAATGTCTGATTCTCAAAGTCAATATTATGCGGTTGGATTGCTAAAGCCTCACCGACACGCATACCATTTAAAGCCATGAACTCAATCAAATCAGCGATATAGTTATAATATCTATGATTATGCTTTGATTGTTTACGGTTGCCGAATAATCGTATCTCCTCAACAACGCTTTTAACCTCACTTGTTTCGAGGTAATTCTCTTTCTTTGCTTTAACATCATCAACGGTTTTAGCCTTTTTACCTACCACTAACTTATCCAGGTATTCAAATTCAACACCATAAGTATTTGATATATGTTTCATTATGTTCTTAAATATCATCAATACATCACGATTGTATTGAGATGATAACTTTTCTTTAGTCAGATCATCAAACTTAGATTGTGCATAAGGTAGGGTAATGTTAGCGATTAATATATCATCTTTAAATAACTTTAATAGCTTATTTGACTTAGGTATATACGTTCTAATAGTTGAAGCTTTATTACCGCTATGTGTCTTATAGTGTTCCTGCCATTCTTTAAGTGCTTGATGAAATGTAAGTGTCTTAATGTCCTTTAATTTATCAACCTTTAACTTATCTTGTATTTTAGCTTGTAAGCGTCTCTCCGCTTCCTTTTGAGATGGTTTAGTGTTCTTATTCATTACAACGCTTGTACGCTTCCATTTGTCTGTAAGAGGGCATTTATACTTTTCTATGAAGCGGTATTTAGTTATACCGTGTTTGTCCTGGAACTCCTCGTACCACATATTTACACCTCCTATTTGTTTAATTCACGCATGATTAACAACTCAATATATTTAATTGTTTCATCCCTTATTGTTTGTTGCGATTCATCTGAAAGGTTATTCCAATTATCAAATTTAAATAATTCAATTACATTGAAGTTGGGGCTTGTAACATTTAACAAACCTTTAGTTAAAGTATCAATGGTTGTCTTATTATCGGAATATAAATAGTGCTTGAACTTACCATTGTATAAAGATGAATAAAATTTAATGAGATCATTCAAAAAATCATCTGCTTCTTTTTCATCGAAGTTATTATATTTAAGTAAAGTTTTTTCAAAAGCTTCAGTAATGACAGTTGACAATATAACTTCATTATCATAATTTTCTTTTAATCGTTTATTAAGCACCCTAAATTTAGTTGGTATTTCAGCCCATTCATCAATATAATTTTGATTGATGTTATCTAACTCTTTAATTAAATCAGATTCTATATAGTTATAGAGCCTGTCATCCGCTTCATTTTTTAATTCCCAGGTGTCTATATTATCCTCGCCGTATTGATCTATAAATTCTTGTTGAACTTCGTAAAACATACTCACTTTGTCATTACTATACTCATTAATTTTTACTTCCTTAATTTCATCAATATCTAATAATTCAAATGTATCAACGCTTGAAAAATACTCGTCAATTATATTTGGTACAAGAATGTTGATACTACCGTATAAAAGGTACGAAACTGTAACGTCTCCTAATTTGGCAATTTCAATTAACCTTTTATGGTTTGGTATTGACTTACCTTTTTCCCACCGACTTACTAGACTATCAGCAGAATTAAATATTTTCTCCCCAAATTCCCTCATGTTTAAACCAGTACTTAATCTGATTGCTTTAATTCTTTGTCCTAGTTCTATTTTCGATACATTCACATTATCACCTCACTATATTTATAACATATAGTTTTATTTAAATAAACGAAAATCTACGCAAACCGATATTCTTGTTTGACAAAGAAAGTCGGTTAAATTAATATTAAACTGTACTTACGTAAACCGAAAAGGAGGTGATAACATGAATAAAGTTATTGGATATAGAAAAATGCTGGGATTGACACAAGATGACATGGCAAAATTGTTCGGTGTGTCAGTACAGGCATACAGAATGAAAGAAGTTGGTAAAACAGCTTTTAATAAAAAAGAGATGTTGTTGATTAGACGTTTGTTAAGAGAAAAATTATTTCCAAAAATCACTATAGATGAAATTTTTTTCGATTAAAACTTACGTAAACCGAAATTATAAGGAGGTGAATTAGATGACAAACATAGTCCAGTTACCAACACCAACACCTGAAATAACGGTGATGAGTGAGAATGAAGTTCAAGAATTTAAACCGATTTACGCAAAGCCGAATACGTTAATGAAAATGTATGACCTATCGCGTACATCGGTGTATCGCTTATTGAAACGAGCAAAAGATGAGGGCTTTGAAAATGTAGAAGTGTCTGTATCACAGGGCATGACGCTAGTACATATAGAAACTTTCAATGACTTTTTGAAGTCGATTAACAAAAAACATTTATAGGAGGATTATAAAAATGAGAAGAAACATTCAACAGATTGCAAAAGATGTTTTAGAAGCATCAGAAATTAATACAGTTGCAACTGACGGAGGTAAACCATCTGATTTTGATAAAGCACAGTATTTACAAGAGGTTTTACTTGCGGTAGGTGAGGAGTTAGAAGCTATCGCAGAACAACAACAAGAAGCAGACGCAACACCGGATTATAAGCCGAATATTAAGGCGTTATTATACGACATGCACCAATTACTTGAAGATATGAAAGTATCAGAACACTTCAAAGAAGATATACCGAATCAAGTGTTCAAAGATATATCATTCAAAAATTACAATCGCTTGTACGATATTAAATTAGGTATCGAAAATTGGTTAGCTATGCATGATCTAACAGACCTAGATGAAAGGGGTTATCTATAATGCGACAATTCACATTTAAACGCACAGTATTAGCATGGTACAACATCCGTATTGCCGGACAAGATGAGGTTATCGCTACATTACCACTTGACGCAATGAAAAAGCTCGTAAAAGGCTTTACAGGATCATCAATCGGTTGTTTTGAAGCAAGTATTAATGAACTCATGGAGGTAGCAAAGTAATGGATACAAATTTAATTAATGAAATCAAGTTGGAAGTTGTAGAGGATCAAGTGAAAATTACAGGTAAAACCGAAGCAACTAAGCAAGTAATTGCAAAAGACAAACCATATTTTGAGGGAATGGAAAGAGCATTGACCTATACATTAAATGAGTTAATTACAGATTATAGAGTTCAAAAGCGTTGGGCTGAATTTGATTATAACGGATAAGGGGGATTAATAATGATTGAAAAAGAAATTATGAACGGTATTTATATGATTATTAGAAATAACCGTGTTGACTTAATCGGAAAGACACCGGGTGCAATTATTGAACTTGCAAACAATAGAGAGACGTATCAACAAATTGCTGATGAATTAAGCATCTCACTAAGACAACAAATTTTCGAAGCAAAGGCAAAGCATGAAATTGAAAGGTTTGAAGTTGATATTGATGAAAATGGTATTCCAGTAATTACCGTTAATGATCCGGCAATGATTGAAAATAAAAATTTATTTCGTGAGGTAATTCAAAAAGACTTAGATTTTTATAATAGTCCTTTCATTATTGTACAAAATAACAGCCATTACCCCAGTGACCAACCTAAGTAATGGCAAAGCATAAACCAAAATATGCATATAAAAATTATATCATATAACACTTAAATAATTAAGGGGTGCAGGTCACCCCTCGAGCTATAAAACGATGTTCGTAAGACACAGACAGATGGATAAGTTTATAGAACATAATGAAAGGATAGGTGGGCGGTGTGACGTAATGACAAATGATGATAGAGTACACAAATTTATTAATTTAGAAAGAACTATACAACAACATTGGTTGTATAAGGAAAAAAGAAAATTTTCTAAATATGAAGCCTGGATTGATCTCATATTTTTGATGAATTGGTCTGACGGAGTAGCACCTGTAGGTAATCAATTAATTCCTACTAAAAGAGGTCAGAAAGTGACATCTGTAATGAAGTTAGCTGACCATTGGGGTTGGTCAAGAGATAAAACTAAGACATTTTTGAATCGGTTAGAAGCAGAGGGAATGTTACACATCAAAACGACAACAAAATATACGCTCTTAACCGTTGTAAACTATGATTTTTATCAAGGTAAGACCCGCTTCAATCGACAACAAAACGACATCAATCCGACATCAAGTCGACATCAATCCGACACAAACAATAAAGAAGTAAATAAAGAACTTAATAAAGAAGTAAAAGATACGTCCGATTCAAAATCGAACAACAGTCATATTGAAACTGAATTTAATGATTGGTGGAACTTATACAATAAAAAAGTTGGTAAGAAGAAATCAGAAACTAAATTCAAATCATTAAGAAAAACTTATGAACTAGATGTAATTGTGAATGGTACTAAAGATTATCTAAAGACAATTACTGATAAACAATATCAGAAACATCCGTATACATTCTTAAATGGTGAACACTTCAATGACGAGTATTCACCTAATCAGTACAGTAATTATCCGAATGGAGATAGTACAGATGATGTTGATATAGATGACATGCTTAATAAGTTATACGAGGGGGACAGTGATGAACAAGAATGAATGTAACCTGATCATTAATAAAGTCAAAAGCTTATATCCAAATATCAAGTTAAACGAAACAATACTTGCTATATGGATTAAAGAGTTACAACGCGCAGATTATGAACTCACTGATAAAAAATTAGAGGCGTATTACCGAGACAATCGGTATGCGCCACATCTAAAAGACTTTATCGCAATAAAAGAATTCAATTATGCACAGTTGCAGTATCAAGAAATACAGCGTGATATTGAATATAACAAGAAACACTCAGACCCCGTTAAACGTCAAAAAGTTCGAGCAATGTTCAATCAACTAAAGGAATCACTTGAAAATGATTAATACAGATAATTTAGAGCATTTAGTAATTGCCGGATTGATACAGTACCCCGAACTTATAACCGAGTTAGAACTTAAGTCTGAGATGTTTAACGATATATACGCTAAAAGATTTATACAGTATATCGAAAAGAATGATGCGTTTGATATGAATGAGTTATATATGCAATCAAAAAAGCATGAAGCGGACTTCATACCAAGTGAGATGATACTGACATTAAGAAAAGATAATTACATCAAGAAAAGTCACTTTAAGCAATATCAACTGAATGTACTGGATGTATACAAGAAACGAAAGATTGCAGAGATATCATCCATAGCATCCAATGATCCATCACAACAAAATATATCTTTACTAAAAGAAACTATTGATTACCTGGATAGCATCATGATAACGAACAAGAATCATAAGGCAGATGCATTAAAAACGATTGTGAGCGAGGTAAACCTCGAAACTAAACCTAATCTATTAAAGACAGGATATAGTCAGTTAGACAATATCCTGGGAGGTTTTGAAGCGGGAAACTTTGTGATCGTAGGTGCTAGACCCTCATTAGGTAAGACAGCCTTTGCGTTAAATTTAGCGGTGAACCTCGAACAAAGTGGGTGTAATATCGCAATCTATAGTTTAGAGACAACATTAAAACAAATCTATCAACGCATAATTTCGTCGGTTGCACGAGTGAAACTTGAAAAATTCAAATTCCCCGAATCAATCACGGATGATGAATCAGAAAAGATCTTCAATGCAATATCTCGAATCGAACAAATGAACATGTATATTAGCCAAGAAACGATGGTAACCCCTATGACAATTAGGAGACAAGCCATGCGGATGCAACAGCAATCAGATAAGAATGTAATCATTATCGATTTTTTATCACTTATGACATGTGAAAACAAACATCAAAGCAGACGATTAGAGATTGAAGAAATAAGTAGGAAGTTGAAAATTATCGCAAAAGAGTTTGATTGCGTGATCATTGCATTATCTCAACTATCCCGAGGGGTAGAAAGTCGAAGTGATAAGCGACCATTGATGAGTGATCTTAGAGAATCGGGGTCAATCGAACAAGATGCAGACACGGTTATATTGTTGTATCGAGAAGATTATCAGAATAATTCAGAAGTCAGTCCAAGCGAAATCGGTAAGAGTGAAATTGAGTGCATTATAGCAAAGAATAAAACATCAGGTACAGGCACAGCATATCTCGACTATTACAGACCGATACAGCGCATATATGACAAAAGACATATTAATTACTGATGAAATGCTAAATGCTCTCAGAACGCTTTATTTGGACGAAAAAGACCAAGATTTAAAAAGAGTATGGTTGCAATTAGGTAAATCACTCAAAAATGACTTAGATAACGGGGAATTATCACCCCTGGATGAAGTAGATAAAAAAATAATAAGCAGGCTATTCAACAACAATGAGTAGCCTACTGAAAGGAGATAGCAATGAAACAGTATAAGGACAAAGACGGTAATGTTGTAGGGTTGAAGTTTACACAGCCACACGCTGACGTTGTAAACGTAATTTTCAACAGTAAGCAAGACGTTATTTCATCAAGTGAAATACTTGAACAGCTAGGCAAAGACAAATCATATCACAGGACATTACAACAACTTATATCCGAGTTAGTGACGTTCTACAGATTGCCGATAGGCTCGACAAGTGTAGGCGGTAAAATGGGGTACTTTTATTGTCGAAATAAACAGCAGTTTAGAATTGCTAAACGATCTCTTATATCACGTAGAAACGTACTAGACCAACGTATTAGAACTTTAGAAGAGACTGAAAAATATATTGAAAACAGCCTGGCATAAACCATAAACAGACCAAAGGAGTTATGTATGACTTATTTAAAACGCATTAACGGACGTGACTATTTAGAAAATGCTGATGGTCATTTGATTGATGTGACAAACGCACCACGGGAACAAGTAGCAAGTCTTAGAAAATCAATGTTAAACGGACAAAGTAAAGTAACAGTAGATGATTTAAAACCACAAATAATAACAAAACAAAAAAGGAGATTATAAATAATGACAAACGAATTAAATAATATTATCAATGAAGCGGGTATTACAGATACACCAATCAAAGAAGCATTAAATCACTTAGACAATATTCAACCAATGTCAAAGGCACAGACATTTACTCAAACGGTTAAAGAACGTGCTGAAGCATTCAAAAAAGAGTATAAGGACACTTACACACCCGAAGCAATCAAAGAGGGCATACAAGCCATCTATGACGAAGAAAAGCAAAAGGTAGAACAATCTATCCAAAGTGAAAACGAATCATTCCAGGCAAAGCGTACTAAAGCGATTGAACACGCTAAACAACAAATATCTAAAACCGAAGATGTAAGCAGTGATGAAATCAATAAGCGTTTATATCATACTCAAAATATGCAAAGTGATTTATCAGTTGAATTATTGAATGCTGATACTGGATCATCAATCAGTACAATCTTGAGTGAAAAGAAGGAAAAAGCTTCAAGAGATACAATGACAGCAAGAGCCTTACTATCAAGCCTACATTTATTTAGTTCTAAAATTGATAGTTTACCCGCTTCAGATAAAGCATATCTTTTAACTAGATTAAAAATGAATCGTGCTGAACTTAGTAAGTTAGTAAATGGTACTAAAAATGAAGCTTATAAACAGTTCGTTGAAGAATTAGAAAAAAGAGACACTAACATCTATGGTGTAGATCAATTATCAATCAAAACACATGCCAATTTAGAAAGGTTTTTATAGGTGATGAATATGTTTAATCGAAAATATACACAAGAACAATTAGACCAAGAGAAAAGATATGTAATCGAGTTATTAAGTGCTAAAGGTGTCCGAGTAGCAGAAAACTATTATATTCGACACATTAACGATGTGAATATGAATAAAGGTGTTAATAATTTGCCACAGGACGCACGTATAACGGACGAGAAAGGCAAAGTAATACTAGAAGTCATTGAGGACTATAAAGAAGCGGTACAGGACAAAGAAAGCACATTTAAAGAATATGTAATCAATCGTAAAAAGTTTTTGAACTGGATGAAACAAAACAAGTAATTGTAATGACAGGGTGTGACAATTATGTCATACCCTATCTTGATATTATGGGAGGGTGTGTATGAATTTTAATGTTGTAACTGAAAGCAGTCTATTAGATAGATTTAACCCGTATTTCATTGAATACTTATTACATACAAAGAGAAACTTTATAAATTTTATGTATGATAGTGCATTACCTAATTACAATATTGATTCAATTACAGGTTATGCATATTACACGAGTTGTAGAACTGAAACATTGGCAATAGACATAGTTGAGGAAAAAGAAAAGATGAAAGAATTTACTAAACAAGTAGACCAGCATAGAGAATTATTCAACGAAGCTATGAAGCAATTAAGTTATGATGAAGCACTTGAAATAGAAAAGTATATGCAAAGTTATGGAAATTACCATCCTTTAGAAGTAATCAATAAATTATTAAAGGAAATGTGGAAAATAGAATCTAATTATAAGCTTGAGTGGGATGATTTATATTGGAAAGCTTCCGTGTATGGTGGGGAATTTAGAACAATGCAAGGCAATAAAAAGAAATTATCAATATAAAAATGGAGGTAATTATGAAAGATAAAATAACTAAACAGCAACGATTATTTATTAAAGAATATATTGCTAATAAGATGAAAAATGCGACAGAATCGGCTATTAAAGCCGGTTATAGTCCTAAAACAGCTACATCACAAGCATCACAACTATTGAAAAATCCAAGAGTAGTTGAAGAATTACAAATAGAGCAAAAGAAATTATATGATGATTTAAAAAATGAATTCTTATTTGATGTTATTAAAGCAAAACAAGTAATGGCCAATATACTAGACGACCCTACAGCACTCGATAAAGACAGAATAACAGTTGCAAAGCACTTCTTTGATGTTTTAGGTTTAACAACTCAAAAAGTAGAGATAAGTGGTGTAAATGGTGAAGCTATAACCGTGAAAAATGAAGTAGATTTACAAAAGTTGAGTGATGAGGAGTTGGATCAGCTTGAAAAAATCATTTCAAAATCTTCCGAATCTGAAACAAATTGAAGTAGAACGGGCAAAACGTAATCTTGCCCGCTTCACTTCATATACTTATAGTGAATATCAAGCAAACTGGCATCATTTAAAGTTGTGTGAATATCTCGAAAGATGGGCATTTGGTGACATTGATAGATTAATGGTATTTATGCCACCTCGTAATGGTAAATCTGAATTAGTATCAAGACGATTACCCGCTTATTTATTCGGAAAAGAGCCGGATGCAAGTATTATTGCATGTTCTTATGGTTCAGACCTCGCTAGTAGAATGAACAGGGATGTACAAAGGATAAT
>CABFOL010000885.1_pt1 | contig 9634 bp, 10 predicted proteins | sample 3521961 | NCBI WGS metagenome assembly CABFOL01 (sample SAMEA5312453, study PRJEB27640) | indoor metagenome | biome: indoor environment; feature: uncontrolled; material: polymer tiles stone | place: Germany | collected 2014-07-07
GGGGTTTATCATGTAACATAATTACCATTGTGTTACATTTAATTCTTGTGTTTTCGAATAGTATTGAAAATTTCAAAAAAATAAAATATAATCAACTTACTGTAATTCATATATCAATATTTATATTCAAAAAATAATATTTCGGGGTGAAAAAGTGAAAGTAGTAACTTTTCCTATAGGAGTGAGAAGTAAAGTAGTTAAAGAGGGGTTAACTTTAACTCCCTTAATTTCAAATTTAATAGCTAAACATAAAGATTTAGATAGTATTTTAGCAATTAACATTTTAGATTCATATAAGGTAGATAGAAAAAAATATTTAAAATCATATTTGGATACTTTGGAATCTCAAAACATCAATTTTGATACTATATGGCTGGATGATAATCCTTATGACATGGATGTTATTTTAAATAATATAAAAAATTTATATAAAATAGGTCTCATAAGTACCCAAACTAAGAAGGTTAATGTCTGTAAATGCGGAAGAGTTGAATATTTAAATTCTGATTATTTACATAAAGGAGCTAGGCTGTATACATTAATAAACAACAAGGTTATTTGTAAAAAATGTAAAAGTGAGACTGTGGCTATAGAAAAGAAAGTGTTAACAATGAATTTTCCAAGACATATTCAACAACCTTTAAGTGTTTCTCCTAAAAATATGGTGAAAGAGGTTGCTGAAATAATGAATAGGATATCGGGAATGGAGTATATGGTTTCAAGAGTACGTGATACTGGAGTGTATATAGAGTTAGACGAAAACAGATATAACATAGATATTGATTTCTATTGGTTAAATTTATTAAGTTGTTTCAATGATAAAGAGTTTATAGTAGTAGGTAGTAATCATGTTACATGGCATTTGTGTTTAATACATGCTCTGAACGCTATAAATAAAAAGAACACTAATATTGTGTTAACACCATATATATATAATAAAGATGACATATTGATAGAAAATCATATTAAACATAACAGTGTTAATTTTAAATTAGCACTGCTCTCTCACTTATCTTGGAAAAAGGGATTTAGTAATTGGGAAAGTAAATTGTTGGATAAGATTAATAGGTTAGAGGAGTATGAAGTAGAATATATAATTAAAAATATTTTAAATAATGAATATGAAAATTTTAATATATGTGAAAAAATTAATAAAAATTTAGTTTTAAGGGAGATTAAGAATGCTAAGAGTAAATAATTATTTAAATCATAAATGGGGAGATTATGATGAATTTATAATCTCATCGAATCTGATTGTTAGAGAAATTAAATTATACAAAGGAGGAATGTCTTCAATACATAGACATTTACCTTCAGAAACTTTAGTAATTAGAGAAGGAAGATTAAAAGTATGGCTAGAGAATAATAAAGGTGATATGGAAAAAATTGTTTTATCACCTGGAGAAGTAATAAATATACCAAGTAATAAATATCATAGAATAGAGTATTTAGAAACAGAAAAAAATCATTTCGATTCTTATGTAAGATTGACAGAGATTGTACAAGGAGATAACGAAAAAGGTAACTATAATATTGATAGGTTGGAGAAATCTGTTAGTTGTCTTTTGAAGTTAGATAATCATGAGTAAAATATATATTATTCGTCATGGAGAATCATTATTAAATAGCAATAATAAAACAAAGGAAAATATTAAGATATTTTCAGGGCAGTTTGAAAGTAGTTTGAGTGATAAAGGAAAGAAACAATCTCGAAAATTAAATTCGTATTTTACCAACAAATCTATAGAAACAATTTATGTTTCGAGTTCTAATAGGACTTTAGAAACATTAAAATATTCAGAAATTGAATCGAATAATAAAGTAATATCAGATTTAATAAAGGAACGATCATTAGGTGAGTTTGAAGGTATTTCATATGACGAAGTTTTTAAAAATGAAAAATATTTCCTTTATTGGCCTGAAGAGAAGAAAAGTGATTTTCGTCATCATTTTCAAAATAAGGCTCCTGGTGGAGAGAACTATACAGATGTTATAAATCGAACCTCAAAATTTTTAGTAAATATGGATTCAAAAGGTGATAATGTTGTAATTTCTCATTTAATATCAATTAGATGCATATTGTACAATATGGGAATATTAAATAGTAAAAATATTTTTGATTTTTATATAGATAATGGGGAAATACTGGAGGTGGAGTTTAGTGAGAAAAAAAAAGTTTATAGATGTTTTGGAATTGATAGATTCATTAAATATAGAAAATAAAAGAAATGTTCTTATTTTTGGATCAGGTTCTTCTGGAAAAACATATTTAGCAAATAAAATATGTGAATTTTATCAAATTAGTGTTGAAAATATCTTAAACACAGATGATTATATTATTGATTCAACAATTAGAAATAAAATAAAAGATAGTAGTATATCAAGTGTATACAGCAAGTCTTCTCATTTTACTGCTTCTTTGAATAGAGATGTAAGAATGATGCTAAATAGAGATGAATTTTTAAAGTTAGAGAATTACAAAGGTGAATCTAATAAATTTAAAGCTCCTTCCACTGATACCTGTATATTAGAAGGTATAGGATCTATTTTTACGAAAGAATATACACAATTTGATTTAAGAATATACATATATACAGATAGAGAACAAGAATTAAAGTATAGAATTAAACGAGATGTTGAAGAAAGAGGTATTTCTAAAGATATCGTAATAAAAAAATTTGATATCCGACGTAAACAATTTGAAAATTATCACAAAGAATATATTGAATTAGCTGATATTGTTATAAAAAATAATTTCAACGAATTTATTATAGAAAGGAATATTTATAATAAATGATTTTAGAATTAAGTAAAGAAATTAAAAAATATTTAAAAGATAAAGATATAGGTGTAGTATCCATATATGGAATAGGTAGTATTGCAAAGAAGAAAAATATTCAAAATATCGGAGATATTGATTTAAATATTTTTCTTGAGAATTGTAGTTTTTATTATTTACAAGAGGTTAATAAGTTGACTTCTTATATAGAAAAACATTTTGAGAAGAGAGTAGATATTAATATAATTGATATCAACACTGTAGTTGACAATTATATTAATAGTGACTTATTTCCACATAAAAATAGACATTCTTTGTTTCTTTATGAACTCAAGACACTAAACTGCTTATTATATGGAGATGATATACTAAAAGATTTTAAAATAAATATGAATGATATAAAAAAGGAATGTGTAAAATTAGTGTTGGTACAGGTTCATCGATCAAATAAAGAAATTTTGACTAAAGATTCTAAATATATTAAAAAAAATATAAATAAATATTGTAAATATGGAATAGAATTTGCGGCTATTATTTCTGGACAAGCTAACCCATATTATAGATTAGATTATGACCTCTTTTTTGAAAAATATCCTATATTCTTAGAGAAAAAAAATCAGATTATAAGATTAGTAGAGAAGAATGATATACCAATCGATGAAGCATACAATATTTTATTGGACTTATCACATAATATTTTAAGTTTGTATAAGGAAAATTGTGATGAAAAATAATATTATGATTATTTTTATAGGTGCTCCTTGTTCAGGAAAAACTACGCATGCTGATTATTTATCTGAAAATTATGGTTATTTAAAAGTTTCTACTGATGATATTAAGAACTTTTATACCTTAGAAAAAAATATGAAATTAGATATAAAGGATGCTTTTTTTTGGCAAAGTATATTTTTTAAATTACTCTTTAAACAAAAAAAAACTATTATTTCTGACTCAAATAGTGATAAGAAAGAGTTCAGGAGAAAACTTATAGAAGCTTGTGAGGAATATGGATATAACTATAAAATAATATACTTTAAAAATAGTTTAGAGGTTTTAAGTAAAAGAATGAACGAAAGAAGAATTAACAATCATCCTTTTATACTCTCAAAGGAGAGTCTCGGTAATTATTTAAAAAACATAGAGATACCAGATGAACAATATTTGGAAATAAATACTAGTGAACCTTTTGATAGAACTATAAAACAATTAATAGATTATATTGAAGAGTAAATATAAGTGAATGGAGATATACATGACTAATTACAATGAAATATTAAAAAATATAAGAATGATAGTAGCAACCACTGTACATAATGCAAAATCCGGACATTCTGGTATGGGCATGGGTGCAGCAGGTATAGGAATGGCAGTATGGGAGAATATGATTTATGATTATGAAAATCCAGATTGGAATCTAAGAGATCGATTAGTATTCTCAGCAGGACACGGTATAGTGTTATATTATTCTTTGCTGTATATAGAAGGAGTCATTGATAAAGAAGATTTACGAACATTTAGAAGAAATGGGAGCCAATTAACTGGATTAGGTGAATATAAAAGTTTACCTTATATAGAATCAACGACTGGTTCTTTAGGACAAGGACTGGCAAACTCTGTTGGAATGGCTTATGCATTAAAGAATGAGAAAGAAAAAAAACACAAAGAATTTGTATATTGTATTGTGGGAGATGGATGTTTACAAGAAGGTATTTCTTATGAAAGTACTTCGTTTGCAGGTGTAAATAAATTAGATAATCTTATAGTATTATATGATTCTAACAATGTTTCTATAGATGGAAAGGTTTCTATTACCTTTAATGAAAACATAAAATCTAGATTTGAAGCAATGGGTTGGGATTACCATTTAGTGGAAGATGGAGATGATATAAATAAGATTAGTGATTGTATAAAAGAGGCAAAGAAAACGTCAAAACCCGTTATTATTGAAGTTAAAACCGAGATTGCTAATGGAAGTAAAATGAAAGGAAATCATTTGACTCATGGTAGTCCATTAGAAGACAATATAATAAAACAAATGGATATGTATGAGAATGGAGAATTCTATATTTCTGAAGACACAATTAATCATTTTAAAAGTGTTAGAGATGTTAAGAAAAGAAGGATTGAAGAAATAGATTCTATTACAAAAAGAGTTATAAATATAGATTATAAAAAAACTGATGATTTATATGAAGAAATCGATAATGATAATACTATAATAGAGAAATCATCTCAATTAATGAACAAGCTTTTTGACGATAATTTTTATGTAGGCTCTGCAGATTTAGCAAGGTCCACCAAATGCATATTAAAAGAAAATCAAAGAAGAAATATATATTTTGGCGTAAGAGAAAATGCGATGTCATCAATTAGCAATGGTATTTATTTAGCAACTAAAGAGAAAACTATTGTTTCAACATATTTCGTATTTTCTGATATCATGAAAAATTCTATTAGAATGAGTGCTATCATGAAAATTCCAAATATTTATGTGTTTACACACGATGGATTCTCTCTAGGAATTGATGGAGTAACACATATACCTATAGAACACTTACATTCTTTAAGATCTCTTCCTAACCTAAATGTTTACAGACCAGGAACTAATCAAGAATTAATTGAAGTATGGATAGAAGCTTTAAATTCGAAGGATTCTCCTAGCGCTATAATTTTGTCTAGAGAGAATATAAATATAAACAACAAAATTGATAATTTTAATATTTATGGATATTACGTTAAATATGTCCCAGATTTTGACATAACAATTGTGTGTACAGGCAGTGAAATTAACAACAGCATCAAAGTATCGGAAAGATTGAAAGAATTAAACATTAAAGCTAATGTATATAGCATTCCGTGTGTTAGTGAAAAAGATATTTCTGAACAAGATATACGTGAAATTTGTACAAAAGAGATAATTATTAATGAAATAGGAAATGATGATGTATGGTATAAAATATTTGGCAATAAGATACATTGTAATTCATTGGAAAACTATATTAATTCAGGATCACCGGAAGAACTAAAATCTAAATACGGATATAGTGAAGAATCTATAATTTTGCTATCAAGGGGTTTAGTTAAATGAGAATATTGTTGTTAGAAGGAGCAAATTATCATCATAAACAATTAAAAATAAACAATCAAGTCAAATTAGATATAATCTGTGAAAAATCAAGATTAGAAAAAATAGATAAAAATTTATATGAAAATATATATATTTATGAAGATTATAGTGATATAGAGATTATAAGAATACCTAAAATAAAATATGATTATGCTTACTGTTTTAGCGAAAAAAAACAATTATTAATGCATGAAATATGTATTAATAATGATATATATTTTATTGGCAAAAAATATGTAAGTTTATTATCAGATAAATATAAGGTTAGAAAAAGATTACGAGATAAAAGTTTATCACATATCGAGTGTCACAAGATAAATTCCAAAGAAGAACTTAAAAATTTAAAAATAAATAACTCAAAAATTTTAAAGCCCAGAGATGGTATAGCAGGAAATGGAGTACTGTTTATTAAAGACTTAGAGGATATTGAAAGGTTAGACAAAGTTAATTTAAATAATTATTTAGTAGAAGATTATATATTAGGAAAAGAATATAGTGTTGAAACCTTTAGTTATCATAAAAGTCATAAGATATTTTGTATTACAGAAAAATTGATAGACAATACAATGAATGAAGTTGGACATATATTGCCCGTGTTCTTAAATAAAGAATTAAGTAAAAAGATAGAGACGTTTATAAGAGAAGTATTAAATGCTCTAGAGGTTGATATAGGCATATGTCATATAGAAATAAGAATAGATGATAATAATATAGAAATTATAGAAGTTAATCCTCGAATAGGAGGAGGAAGGATAGGTGAATTACTAAATTCATCGTTTGAACCTTCGTTATTAGAATGTTTTTCTCATTCTTTACTTGAAAATAAATTATTTGATAGAAATATAGTATTTACTAAAAAGTATAGTCAAATTTTATCGAAATTTCCTGATAAAGATGGAGTTATTTCAGATATAAGAGTTCCTGAAAACTTTAATGGAAAATTATATCAAAATAAAAGAGTTGGAGATGTAGTTCAAGCACGAGGTAATCAGAATAGAATTATATACTTGATGAGGACATCTGAAGATTTCGATTATTTAAAAAATACTTATTTAGAAGTTTTAAGTGATATTGATATTTCTATAAAATAAAGGAGGAAATTTATGAACTACTTATTATTATCTCCTTTACCATATAAAAAGTATCCTTTTGGTGACTGGTTAGAGGATAAACTTTTGAATGATAATAAAATAATAGTCTTTTATAAGAAGAAAAATTTAAATCATATACCTCAGTCAATTATGAATAGAGATAATATCACTATTGAATTTATCGATGATTGGACATGTGATAATTTACTGAAGAAATCAGTTAAGTATTGTTCAGAATATGAAATAGCTAGGGTGATATCTTATAGTGAAAAAGATGTTATTACTGCGGCACTAATTAGAGAAAAATTTAACATAAAAGGCCAAACAATTGATGAAGCTAAAAGATTTAGAGATAAATATGTTATGAAAAGTTTTATGAAAAAGAATAAATTGGAAGTCCCTAAATTTTCGATAGCAAATAGTTCATCTGAATTATTGAAAGAAATACAAAATTTTTCTTTTCCTATAGTAATTAAACCAACAGATGGTTCTGGATCAAAAGGTGTAGAAAAAATAGAAAATATAGATAAATTGAAAAAAAATAAATTAAAATTTCCTATTTTAGTTGAAGAATATATAAATTCAGATGTGTATTTTATTGATGGTTATGTTCTAAATGGAGAATTGAAGTTATTGGATATATCTAAATATATTGGGGATTGTATGAAATATAAAGATGGAGGAAACACTTCAGGCTATAATATTTCAACATCTAATGCTCATTATGATGTTTTAAAAAACAAAGCAATAGATATAATAAGAGTAATGATAGGACAAGAATCACTACCTTTTCACTTAGAAGTTTTTTATAATGGATCCAAATTTTATATATGTGAAATTGCTTGTAGAGTTGGTGGGGGGAAAACACTAGAAAATGTATATAGGAAATATAAAATTAATTTATATCAAGAGTTTTTAAATCATGAAATAGGAATAGATACAAAAAAAATTGAAAATAGTAATAAATTAACGGGTCAAATAATGATATCCCCAAAAAAGGGTAAGTTAGTTAGTATACCGGAAAAACCGGAGATCGAAGGAATATTTTCATATGAAGTTTATGGAAAAAAAGGAATGTATTATAATGGTGGATTAAGTTCAGTTCATGCTTTATTAAGTATGAGCATAGAAGGAGAGGATGAAGATGAACTGATAAAAAAATTAAATTATATAAATAATTATTATGAAAATAAAATAATATATGAAAAATAATATTTTATTTTCGAAAATTTCATCTTTATCAGGAACAATTTTATTTAATATAATATTAAATATTTGGATTTTAGAGAGTACAAATAATGATTCTAATAAACTAGGATTTGCAATGTCTATTGCTGCTATCTCTTCATTAATTAGTACAGTAGTAGGTGGAAGTTTTAGTAATAGCATAAATCAAGTACGAATATTAAAAATTATAGATTTATTTTCTTGTATATCATGTATCAGTTGTTTGTTTTTAAGCCACAATTTTTATGTTTTGATGTTATTATCATTTATATTAAATATTAATTATTCTTTTGGCGCTCCTATAACTAAATCGTTGATCAATTCTGTTGTTAAAAAATCTGAAATCATTAGTTTTAATACAAATTTAAGTATTTGTGTTGAAATATGTAAGTCGTTGGTGCCAATAATCGCAACTTCTCTTTATAATCTTCATATTATTAATTTAGATATAGCAATAAGTATTAATTCTCTTTCATATTTGATATCATTTATTTTTTTAAATAAAATAATAGATAATAGCGGAAAATATAGTAGAGTTAATAAAAGTATTAATTATATGAAAACAGTAAAAATGATTTACTCAAATAGAGAGTTTTTTTTATTGATAATTACAGGAGTAATTTCGAACTTCTTACTTACGGGTTATAATTTATTTATTCCTATTTTTTCAAAATCTGTTTTAGGGAGCTCTGAATATTATGGTTATCTTCTTACTGGAGAAGCTGTAGGAGCAATAATGGGAAGTTTTTCTGCTAAAAAGTGGATGGTTGATAAAAAAATTCGTCAAGAAAGAATTGGAATACTAATATCTTCTGTTTTATTTGTAATATCATTCCTATATCCAAGCTTCTTAATGCAACTCTTAGTAGCATTGACTCTTTCATTTTCATATACACGTTATAATATAGCTTTTCAGAGTTTTATACAAATTAATTTTCATAGAGAGTATATTGGAAGAACATTTGCAATGTATAATATTTTTTCAAATATATCTAGGGTTCTTTCAGCAAACATTTTTGGAGTATTATTTTCATTTTCATTAAAATTTGGTTCTTTTTTAATAGCAGGAGGTCTTTTTTTCCTTAATTTATTATGGTTATTTTATTTTTTGATAAATAATGTTAAAATTCGTCGATTGTAAAATTAAGCTAGACAACTAAAAAAGCCTTCTGTGCTAAACTCAATATGTATTTCCGACCAAAGAAAACATAAGGAGTTAGTACAGAATGGCCTATAAACATCTTAACACGGATGAGCTCACGTTCATAGAATCATATTATCATCAAAATCTTTCGGTAAAAGAAATCGCAAAGAGATTGAAACGATCAAGACAGACAATTTATAACGTAATAAATGCACTTAAGACAGGTATAACTGCACTGGAATATTACCAAGAGTATAAGCAAAGAA
>CABFOL010001916.1_pt1 | contig 9161 bp, 18 predicted proteins | sample 3521961 | NCBI WGS metagenome assembly CABFOL01 (sample SAMEA5312453, study PRJEB27640) | indoor metagenome | biome: indoor environment; feature: uncontrolled; material: polymer tiles stone | place: Germany | collected 2014-07-07
GTAGAATCGACATTGTTAACTGATAGCTGCATACCGTAATGCTTAACACCGTTCTGATCTTCGTAATTGTTATTGCGCATCTCACCACTGATGGCCATGACATATCCTTTTTTTGCGTAATTATTAATAAATTCCGCTGTTTTCTTAAAAGCTACGCATCTAATAAAATCAGAATCATAGTCACCATCATTGTTCTTAAATTTACGTTGTACAGCTAGATCAAAGCTGACAATCTCTGTTCCGGAAGGCGTAACTCTGAATTCAGGGTCTTTTGTGATACGTCCGATAAACTTACATTCATTCATTTGTAATTGCCTCCTAGGTAAACAGGCACGCCTGCTACTTCCTGTATCTTTTCTTTAATAACTGCAGCATTAGAATTCGAGTTGGATAAGTGTATTAAATGAACCTCTTTTAGTTCAGAGGTATCATTAGCTCTAAGGAATCCTACTGCATGCTCTAAGCTGAAATGTGACTTCATAATTCTTTTGGCCAGTGCAGGATGCAATGAACCTTCTTTAACATTTTTTTGCATTTCATCGTATATATAGTTCACTTCTAGCATCATGTGAGTAATGCCTGGAAACTTATACTGACAATAATAAGTATCAGTAACAAAAAGTAGTTTATATCCATGAACACTCTTCAATAGAAATCCACAGGGCTCATTTGCATCATGATTAACTTTGAAAGGTAATATGGTCCATGTGCCAACTTTAAATTGTTTCTTATACTTGATTGTATGCAGTCTATGATGTACTATGCTCTTTCCTGCTATTGTTCCTTCAGTTGCACAACATTCGATGCCATGCTGTAAATACTGACTCATATACTGAGCGTGATCATTATGCTCATGAGTGATTAAACATCCTTTGATATTACTTGTTTTAAATTTGACTGCCTTCTGCATTTCTTTGAACGATATGCCTGCTTCAAGCAAAAGGTCAGTGTGGCCATCAGATATGCGATAACAGTTACCTGATGAGCCACTGCCTATCGTCTGAATTAAAATGGATCTTCATCGCTTTCAGTTGACGTAGTTGATTGTGCAGGCGATACATCTTCAACCTCTTCAAAGTCAGTTACATCTTTAACTTCTGTGATTGGCTCTTCGACAAAATCAAGTACTTCAGTTGCCTGATTTTCTTCAATTTCGGCATCGAATACTTCTTTACGTTGACGTTCTTCGCTCTCAAGTATCTGATTCTTAAGTAAGCTTGAATCATCAGAACTATTAAGTAATTTCTTACATGTACGATTGATAATAGTTTTCTTAGCCATTTCTACAGGAAATCTTCTGTGTGTGCCGTCAGCTTTAAATTTACCTTCATAGACTGCAGTTGATTGTTTCCATGCTTCTTCAATCTCATCAATCGTCATGATTTCCGTGTAGTTCTTACTCTCATCTTCAAAAACAATTGTGCAGTAAGCACCAATAATTTTTTTAGTGTCACGATTTCCAAATGATTGAGAGTGTTCCAGGTCAACGATTTTACCGTTTTTAGTCTTATAATTAACGTCATCGCCTTCAAATATGACTGATGCATTGATTTCAGTGCATCCTGTCACTCGCTTAGTAACTGACATAGTACCTAAATATGAACGTTGGAACTGCACCTTTGTGCCGTACATGATGAAGTATCCTTGGTTCTTCATAGGATTTAATCCCTGAACAACCATATCCATCAACGCATTTGCTACGCTGTTTGGTGTCGCTATTTCAAGTGCTGGCTTATAGCCCTCTTTTTTAGAGCCTTTTAATTCTTGAAGTTGCAGCATTGCACTCTTCATAGCATTTTCGGGTGAGTAGTTTACAGGGAATTTTAAATCTCCCTTACTTTCTAAATCTTTCACTCTGGCAAGAACGTTGTCGCCCATCTTTGTATTTTTAACTAATAGTTCGTTTGTCATTTTGAATCTCCTTTTTATTGATTAATAGTTTGTATGGTTCTATTTCAAATTTGTTGGCCAACTTTTCTAACATAGTGACTGACACACTTTTTCTGCCTGTTTCAATCTGACTGATATGCTGCCTAGTAGTTTTCAACCTTTCAGCTAACTCTCTTTGACTTAACTTTCTATGCTTTCGATATGCTCTGATGTTCATTGCAATTACATTATTAAGCTTCACTACATTCACCTAAGTTCTGATATAATTTATTTAATTTAAAAAGAAAGGTGGTGATACTTTGAAAAAAACAATAAATAACCTTAGTGACCATCAAAACATCTTCACTTCCATTAAAGTCGAGAACTTTCAAAAAGATTTCGAACATTTCAATACATCACATATCATGGACTTGACCAAAACATCATCAGGTAAATATATTTATGATTTTGATGAATTAAGAGATTATTTAGCTGATCAAATAAATAATAAATTTATTAATGGCAAAGTATTTTATGATAAACTTTCACAAGAAGTAAATGATGTTTACATTTATGGATTAACGAAAAAAGGTGAAGAGTTTTTAAATTCACTAAATTAGTCTCAGTTTTTCTTCTCTTTCACTAACCTTCAATTCAATCTGTTGCGAATTTGTCTGATAGACATTCGTGACAGATTCAGCATTATCAATGAATATAGGAGCATAAACGTTATAATGTTTTGTTAAAGTATTGATAATATCGAGTCCTACGTTAATCATTGCTGCAGTATTTAAACCTTTTCCGTACTCAACACCATCAACAGTCGTGACACAGCTTTCTTCGATGTTTCCGTTCTTCTTCTCATCGAATAATTTAAATCTGGCCAACTTAAATTTTTTGTTGATTGATTCTTCAATCGTTTTAACTTTTGTACGATTGAACTGATCAATAAGATAAAGTTGGTAACTTAATTCTTCTTTAATTGCTACTAATTCATTTTCATGCTGTCTTAATTCTTCGATGCGCTTATCTATACGTGCATTACTTTCAATGACTGCTTGATTCTTGTTGTATTTAGCGACTTTAATGTCTAAATCACTAATCTTTTCTCTAATTGCTTGTACTTTTTCTTTATTACTTTGAACAATTTGACTACGTTGTTGATTAATCGCATTAATATCTTCGAGAATCTGTTTATACTCAGGCGTTTCATTCACAGGCACTGATTCATTTGTTAATCGCTCGATACGTGATTTTAATGAATCAATACTCTTTTGTATCTCTTCAATATTCTTTTGCTCTTCCTGGAGTTCAATTTGCAATTTCTCGATAGATGGTTTAAATTGTTTACCTTGTTCTAGCAATGTCGCTTTACGTTGTTGTAACTCCTCTAACTTAGTCGATTTATTTCTGTTGAATTGTTCTAATGATCTCTGTTTGGCCACTTCAATATTTTCTTCCGGAAGCTTTTGGCCACAACATGAACATGTATCATCAATTGACTCTGTATGCTGTAATTGTTCTGTGTCTTTGATTTCAGAATCGACTTCTTTGTATTCTTTTAATTTCAGTTCACGTTTTTGTTTATAATCTTCAATAGTCTGATTTAGGTTACGAGCCTTTGATTCAATGTTTAATTTGTTGCTCTCTTCTAGTGATAACTTTGATTTCAGGTTATTAATATTTGATTGATTATCACTTGAATGATTCTTTTCAAGCATCTTCAAATCGTTTTGTTTTTCAGCGATCTGATTACGTAACTCAATTTCAGATGAACCATTATTGATTGAAAGAATATCAACTTCATAATCTTCAATCTGCTTCTTAACTTCATCAATATTGATATCTGAAGTAACTGTTTCAACTTTAGATAATGTTGCTTCATTAATGCGTACAGGAATATCTTCAATATCATCATTAGTCTTTTTTAACTTATCTTTGATGACTTTCTTTTGGTCCTCTATCGACTTGTTTTTCAGAATCTCTATTAATGGTTCTAACTCAGCATTACTTTGAATAATAGCTTCATCAGTTAACTCCCCGCATACTTCAAAGAGGATTTTTCTTTTATCCGTCCAGTGCAGATCATTAAATGTATTTACGTTTGTAACAAGCCTGAATACATCTTCATCAATAAGTTCACTGACTTCTTTCTTATAGTTTGTGACCGTGAATGGCACATCATCGATGTAATACTTTCCTGTTCGTGACTTCGTATATTCCTTTGCACCAGTCATCTTATTTTTCATGTATTTCGGGAATGATTCTTTAGTCAGTTTCAGTTCCTGGCCATCTTTATCAAATACTGCAGTTACATGAGGTACTTGTTCATACATTTCACTGTTATTTTCATCTACAGGTACAACATCAATCTGTTTACCTTCAAGATTCTTGTCGAATAATAACCATTGCAAAGCAGTTGCTGTAGTTGTTTTACCTGAACCATTCTGACCATAAATCGTTGCGTTCTGCCCATTAAAATCAAATTCCAGGTATTTAATACCTTGAAAGTCTTTTATCTCTAATTTCTTAAGTAATAGCTTCATTGCTTGCTCCTTTCTATTTACTTGATATTAATCATTAAGCTTGTAGAATCTGCGACAATCGGAAATAGTTGAGCAAAGGTTTCTTTGTCACCAGGATTATCTAAATTGATATGTGTGACTCCACCTTCTTTAATTTTCAAATACGTTGCACCGAATTTTTCATTTTCATCTCTTGTAATAAGAATGATGCGTGACTTATCTTCCTTCAATCTGATTTGACCTTCTAATAAAGGTACATAAGGTCTTTCAGCTTGAAGTGTGTTGATTTTAATTTCCATTACTCTTCATCCTCACTTCCAAAAAGAAATTTGAACGGACGTTTATTTGTTTGGAAAACTTCTATATTTCCACCAGTAACATTTACATTTACTTGTTGTTCTTCTTCATCAAAAGAGAGAATTAAATAAGCGTCGGGTGTTTGTAGTAAGTACGTTTTATTCTTAATATCAAGCTCTCCTGCTTGTTCCTTTAGTATAGAAATAGCAACATTAGTGTAATCCATGTTACGCACGCTCCTTGCCAAATACTTTTTTCAATACATTAACCAATGGATTATTTGAATCATCCATTTCTAAGGTTTCAGCTAAAGCTTTTAACGTTAGTTTTATTGCTTCATTCTTATCTCCATTTTTATTAGCTATCATTGATCTACTAATTAACAACGCTGAATTTATCATTGTAGTTATCTTTTTATCTCCAATCGCTTGTGCAGATGCATTAATATAAGTGACAGCAAGATAAAACTCTTCTAGCTCTTCTCTGCTAATACCAGGTAAGTTGTCTATTGCTGCTTGCATATGTTCCATTACTTGTTCAGATGAATTATTCATGTTTAAAAATCTCCTTTTATGTGTTATATTTTTGTTAGATTATTACTTAACTACTGACCTTCTAGTTGCCGCTAGTAGGTCTTTTTTGTGTGATAATGTACCATCTATCAATGCCTTCATCACATGGTCCCTGTTCGATTATTTCTAATCCAGTAACATCTTCATAAAAATTTAGCGTTCTTAGCTTCTCAACATATGTTTCATAACCAGTTATGATTTCTGCACTTTGACCTTCTTCTAGGTTTTCCGGATGATACCTCGGTAACTTGTTTTTACGTTTCCAAACCACTATGCTTCACCTCCTTCCAATGACAAAGCTTTAAGCCATTCAAAAATTACTGATAACAATAAACCCCAGTACAACATCTGAATAAATGTACTTTCTGTGATTCCTAAAAATAAATCTGTTAGGAATGTGATAGTAAAAACGAAAATCGTGTAAAAAATTGTCTTAAAACACAACATTATTTTTTCTCCTTTCTGATATACTTTTCTTAATCTAATAAGAAAGGTGGTGAAAAAATGGATTTAACACTTATAACTGCAATGGGAACTTCATTTCTTACAACTTTAGCTACTAAAGGTGCAGACGCTCCCGGAAACACATTAAATTTGGCTTGGCAGTATACTTTTCATGGAATGGACTCTTATTTTAAACAAGGTTTAATAAAGAAAGAATCAGCTCAAAAATTTCAAGAAAGTATATCTAATAATTTGAAAGAAATTCCTAATGAAAATATTGTCGAACCAAGAAAAAGTATCTTACTGAATGCATTAGATAGTGCAAAGAATTCGTTAGATGAAGATTCAATAAGAGATATGTTCGCAAAATTGATAGCATCTTCCATGGATATTACAAAGCAACCACATTTACACCCAGGTTTTATAGAAATCATTAAACAATTAAGCCCAACTGATGCTAATTTACTACAGAGTTTAAAACTGAAACACGCTTTACCTATAGCACATTATTCAACTAAAACACTCGATGATGGACAAGTAGGATTAAGTGACAATTTTACTTATCCTTTATTAATCGATTACATTCAAACGACTAATTCAATTAATAATCTTATGAGATTTGGATTAATTGAAATTCCATCATTCGCTGTTTTAACAGACGAAAATAAGTATTCATCATTCGATAATAAAGAATTAAAAGAACACGTTTTATTAATTAATGGAAAATTAGGTCAAAAAGCTCAAATTGATGCAGACAAAAATCGTTCTACACTAGAGAATTACGATATATTTAATGACATTGATGTAAATAAAGGAATGATTAGATTAACTGCGTTTGGAGAATCCTTCCTTAATATATGTGTCAGTTAAATTCTTTAAATTATATGATGCAATCTCGTGATTATCTGTTATTGTTTCTAATCTCTTAACTCTTCTTTCTAAATTACTACCAGCTCTCTTAATCTCCTCCGCCAAGATGCAGATTAAGAGGGCTATTTTGATATACTTCATTTCGCTCTCTCCTTTATCAGCTCAAAGTTTTCATCAATAAACTGTTCCATTTTCTTTGCATGAAAGATATAACTTCCTGAGTCACCTTTTGGGAATTGTGTGAAAGGTTCAATCTTTTTACGTATGACAGGATCATCAATCATGTACTGTTTAATCCACTTACGCCCACGACATGTTTTGTTCATTAGGTCCTGCATCGTCCACCATAAAGGCTTATCCTCTGCCACACTTTTCAAATTTTCATACTCAACCTTTGTGATTAGTACTAATTCAGGTGGAATTTGTATTGTTGCTTGTAGTGCCTGCATAATGACTACCTCCTATGCTGTTTCATTTAGAAACTTATTAATAAAATACTGCTGACCTTTACCTGTTACTTTAGGTGTCTTACTAATTGATACATGGCCATCAGAATGTTGTATTGATGTCTCTTTTATCTCAAACAGGCCACGATCCATAGAGTACTGTGTCGGCATGTTATAATCTGTACCTTTTCGCTTTATAAGAAAGCCATTCTCACGCATATATGTGAACAAACGCTTTGCTCCAATATCGACACCGTTCTGTTTCAATAACTTGGCCAACTCACCTACCAATATTGATGTCTTACTTGCTGCAACTGCATCTGCGAATATTGTCTTCGGTTTATCCAACAGAATTTGTTCCTCAAGTGCGACTATCTTTTTGTCTGCAATCTGCAATGCACGTTTCATTATCATTTCCGGACTGTTCCAAGCCTTTTCAACCTGAATGAAATACTGTCTCGCTTTCTTACCAGGTTCACTACGTTGGATCATGGAAATTTCTTTGGCCATGTCGAGTGAGATGATGTGGTCAGTAACTTGTCTTGTAACTTGTCGATTACCTTCTAAACGAACTTCGTCAATTTTGACGGAGTTGAAATCAATATTCTCTTCAAAACCATATTCAGTCATACGACTAAACCATTTTGCATACTCTGTTTTAATTTCTAATACTTGATGAAGTTGTCGTCCTCTGATAACAACTTCACCGTTATCATTTTCTTGAACTGGGACTAACTGATTGTTTGTTTTAACTTCATTCATGTCATTCTCCTTTTACTGATATAATTAATTCATCTTATGATGAAAGGTGGTGAAATTATGATTAGTGGTGTAATCATTGATGCTTTAAAGGAAGGTAAAGCAGCACGTATAGTTACTACAGTCCCTGGTATTGAATATAAGGTTAAGAAATTAATCTCTGAAACTAAGTATTTAATAACTTTTGAAACAAGTAATAAAACTGTTTACTTAATACCTTCACAAGTTCTCTCTGTAGAAATTACAGAACGTGGTGGAAGAGTTTTATAATTGACTAAATAAAGTCATGTTGAACACTTACCGCCATAAATCTTGCTGTAGCTTCAATAAGATGTGGGTCTTTTGAAGCTGCACATTCTTCTAATAACGATTTCAATGTTTCAAGTACTGGATTCTTTTCTTTCACTAAATCCTCTAACATTTCAGTTTGATTGTTCATGTTATCCTCCTTCGGTTATTTTAATCACCGTTTTGGTGACTACGTGGTAAAAAAATTTGGTCTATTGAAAGACCCATAATTTCTGAGACTCGAAACATCTCATCAGATTTAAATTCAACAATTCCATTTTCTTTGTGGTTATAGCTAACTTTAGAAATTCCTAAAAGCTTTGCCATTTTCTCTTGAGATAATTTCTTTCTTTTTCTCAATTCTAAAAGCTTCGTTTGCATTCTGTCACCTCCTTGACAGTTATAAATATATCACCGTTTCGGTGACAAGTAAAGTGGAAAAGTAAAGAAATATTAAAAATAGTAAAGAAAACTATTCCATTTTGGTGACGTTTCCTATATAATGTGATTATCAAATAAAAGGAGTTTTAAATATGACTAACGAAGAATTATCGCTTTATATTGCTAATCAAATAAAAAGCATGAGAGAGTTTAGAAGAATGAGTCAACAGGAATTAGCCGAAAAATTGAATACTACAAAGCAGACAGTTAGTAGATACGAAAATGGTCAACGTAAAGCTAATCAAGATGTGTTATTCGAACTTTCTCATATCTTCGGGTGTAATATTAATGATTTCTTTCCAAAAAACGAAGTGAATAATCATCAAATAGAAACTATCGCTGCGCATATCGATGATGATGTGACAGATGAAGAGATGGAAGAAATTCTTGCATATATTGAAATGAAAAAGAGATTAAGAAAGAATCGTAATAAGTAAAAGGGGTTGTGGGATATGCAAGTTAGAGAAACATTAATTGCGCCTTATCCTAAGTTAGAAATAGTTTTAGATAAAGATATGCCAAAAAAGTTTGGTGGATGGTATGAACGAAATGAGGAATACCCATTCGGATTGATAACTTTATCAGATAAATTAAATTATTATTTACAAAACGGTCATCTTGCTGAAGAGATTGGTCATCATGAAACTTCA
>CABFOL010002212.1_pt1 | contig 8779 bp, 5 predicted proteins | sample 3521961 | NCBI WGS metagenome assembly CABFOL01 (sample SAMEA5312453, study PRJEB27640) | indoor metagenome | biome: indoor environment; feature: uncontrolled; material: polymer tiles stone | place: Germany | collected 2014-07-07
AACTTATTATCTCAGTATACAAAGATAATAAGTTAGTTATGAGTAATGGATACGGGTATAGAGATTTTGATAATGGCATAAAAAATGACGCTAAGTCCATGTATTTAATAGGTTCTGCTAATAAATTCATAACTGGTTTAATGTTAAGACAATTAGAAGAAAAAGGAATAATCAATTTAAATGATAATGTAAATAAGTACATACCTAACTTTCAAAATAAATACCCAATAACTATTAAAGATTTAATGTTACACCGTAGTGGTTTAGCTAAAACTAATTTAATTCCATACTACTATGGTTTAGATGGCGCTATTGAAAGTATTAAATTAAGGGGCGTTGTACTTAATCGTTATCATCAATATAACTATAATGATGCCAATTATATAACAATAGCTAAGGTAATAGAAAACGCTACTAAAAAATCGTTTGAAGAAAACCTTAATGAACTGATTATTAAGAAGGCCCATTTAAAATATACGGCTAGATATACATCAGCTAAACATAGTAAATATATGGTTAATGGATATAAATCTATCAAGAACCAGTACATATATACTCAACCAAAGAATTTAGATAAATATGATGGAGCCGGCAATATTTATATCTCTACAGATGATATGGCTAAACTCATCAATAAATTTAAATCGGGACAAATGCTTTCTAGTTCATCCACTGCAAACTTGCTATCAACTGGTAATAATAATATCTATCCAAGTAGCTATAGATATGGCTTTTATAGTTATTTAAATTATCAGAGATATAGAGGTGTATTTTATCAAAATGATATTATTTCTTACTCAAATAATCGATACATTGTATCTATAGCAAGCAATAAGCTAAGCGAACCTTATCAGCAAGAAACTGAAAAATCATTAAAATATATATATATAAATATACTTAAGCAACAATTAACATAAAAAAACTAGAGACAATCATAGTGATTGTCTCTAGTTTTTTATGTTATAACCGCTCTTTTTTATTGTAGTGAGACTATATTTATACGAATCGTTCTTTTATTTTTTCACTACATCTTTAATTTCTTTACTTAAGATTGGTCCAAATGATTCTGAATAAGTATTGGTCATATGGTCCATATCTCTATATACAACAATATTACCTATTGTTGGTCTATATTCACCGTTAACTTTAAAGTATTCAGTAGGATCGAATTTTGGTAAGTCTTTATTGGTTTTAGCTAATTTTTTCCAATATGATTCATCTTGTTGGTTATTAGCTTTATTCATCAATTTAATAGTTTCTTTTTCACCAGACTTCTCTAGTTCTTCAGATACACTGAATTCATATCTTGGTATATCTCTTATTGCCATGACATTGATATCATAATCAGTCTTAACTTTTAATAATTCATCAACCATTTGTTGTTGAATTTTGTCACTATTAGAATCTGCTGCCGTGACATGTGATAAAACTAAATCAATATCATTTGATTTCTTCAAATAGTTTTCTACATTTTTTACCCATTGTCCTTTTAATGAATCATCTTCATATCCAGTAGAGAATCTTGTTCCTGATCTTGTTATATTAATAACTCTATAGTCATTCTCTTTAGCAGCTTCTATAACTGCTCCTAACCAATGTTCTGAATGTGAACTACCTACTAATGCTATTGTTGCTCTATAATTCTTTTTCTTTCCGTAAGTACCTATTTTTAAATCAGATTTTTTCAAACCTTGGTTCGTATCGTCTAAATGTGATTCAGGAAGATCATCAAATACGTTTGCGAATTCAGGTTTTGGATCATTTTCTTTTATTTTACCTTTAGAAATTGCTGCTAAAGCTCCAGGATAATCTTTGCTCGCAAGTTCTTTATCATCTGACATTTTGACGTACGCATTATATGAAAATAAAGCAGCAATCAATATAATATTTGCAAGTGCAATAATACCAATTTTCTTAAATGCAACTTTATTAAATTCCGCATTTCTAATTGGTGCTTCAACATATTTAGTAGTAATAAATGATAGTACAATTGACAACGCAATTATAAGTACACCTGAAATAATACCTGGTGTTTCAGATATATTATATTTATAGAAAGATAGTAAAACCCAGTGCCATAAATAAATACCGAATGAAACGCCACCTAATTTTATCATGATTGGCATAGATAAGAAGTTTTTAACACCATACTTTGTCTCCTTATTTCCAGATAAAATGATAAGTAATGCACAAGTCATCGGCCATAACGCTATATATCCTGGGAACATTGTGGATACATCAAATAATGCACCTGTTAAAATCAATCCAATTAGACCAATCCATCCTATTATTTCAGCAGCAAAATTCGATATTTTAATTCGGCTTAAATTAATACAAAGTAAACCGCCTAATGCAAACTCCCATACTCTCGTAAAAGTAATAAAATAAGCTAATGGTTGGTTAACTTCAGTTAAATAAACAGAATACGCAAATGACGCAACGAATATAACTCCTAAAACTACGTTTACCAGTCTTTTACCATTCGATAAATTATACTTTTTAATTAAGAACAAAATTCCCGTAAATAATAGGAACCAGATAATGTAAAATTGCCCTTGAATAGACATTGCCCAATAATGTTCAAGAGGACTCTTCATTTGATTAGCATCTAAGTAATCTGTATTACTTATAGCTAATTGCCAATTTTGATAATAGAACATCGATGAAATTACTTCTTTAATTGTTTTATCAAAAATTGTCGATGGAAGGAAGAAAATACTTAATATTAGTATGACTAATATTATTATAAATGCCAGAGGGAATAACCTCTTCATTAACTTAGATATGTATGGCCAAAACTTAAATTCCCCAGTTTTGTTAATAGTGGATATGATAGATGTCGTGATTAAAAATCCAGATACCACGAAGAAAACATCAACTCCACCAGATACTTTACCAAACCAAATGTGATAAATAGCTACTAATAACGCTGCTATAATACGTAATCCTTCTATTTCGGGACGAAATTTTCTTTCTATACTAATCATATTTTTATTCATTTTTAGACTCCATCTCAATAATTGTTTATTATGCAATTATAAATTATATCAAACAATTAACCGATGTAAAGCATGTTAAAGAAATATTTATTTTATGTAAATATCGAAAAAACTAAGATATACAATAATTATATAATAAACATCTATTAACATTTTTTTACATTTGTTATAAAGAAGGCTACTCATAACCTAACCCTCCCCACTCTTTTATTACAAACTTTTCCATATAAAATAAAATATTATTCATTTATAACAGAAATCCATGTATAATATTATTGTATAAAAATATAATTTAGTTATGCCAATATCAAAATTTATTGGAGGTTCTTAATGGAAATAAGAGTAATAGTACCTTGCTTTAATGAGGAAGATATATTTGAATCTACTTGTAGTGAACTTACAAAGATATTAGATAAAGACTCAATTATTAAAAAATATACATATGACATTTTATTTATTGATGATGGTAGTAGTGATAAAACGTTAGATATTATTATGGCAAAAACAAAATTTAATAAACGAATAAAGTATATCTCGTTCAGTAAAAACTTTGGCAAAGAAGCCGCAATGTATGCTGGATTAACTCATAGTAAAGACAAAGATGCAGTAATTATTATAGATGCTGATTTACAGCACCCTCCCGAATTAATTCCTATTATGATTGAAAAATTTATACGTGGTACAGATCAAGTAATTGCTAAAAGAGATCGCAAAAACGAAAATTTTTTACGCAAAATTACAACTAAAACTTATTATAAGCTTATTAATAAGTTTGTTGATGTCCCTATTACAGATGGCATTGGTGATTTTAGGTTATTAAGCCAACGTGTTGTTCATGCAATCGTTTCAATGACTGAATCTCAAAGATTTTCTAAAGGTATTTTTTCATGGGTAGGATTTAAACAAGAAATAATTGAATATGAAAATAAAACAAGAGTTGCTGGTCAATCTAAATGGTCTTTCAAAAAACTGATTGATTATGGAGTAGATGGTGTTATTTCTTTCAATAATAAACCACTTCGGCTCTTGCTATATATTGGCCTATTAGTGTGTTTTTTTAGCATTATATATATCCTCATTACATTTATAAATATAATGTTATACGGTATTAACTTACCAGGCTACTTTACCATTATATTTGCCATACTATTTTTAGGAGGCATTCAATTAATTTCTATAAGTATTATAGGTGAATATGTTGGGAGAATTTATTACGAGGTTAAAGCTCGACCTCATTACTTAATAAAGAAATGTAATATTGACAATGAGTAAAACATTACTTAAATACGGCATAACTTTTTTGAGTTATTTTAATAAAGGGGTATTTTTATGTACAAAGACTTCAAAATAAAATTTAAACATCATTTGATTGTTGCCCTATTCTTTTTAATATTAAGCTCTATTATTCCTTTAACGGGTGATGATTGGACATGGAAATCTCAAATGGGTATCAGTAGATTAAATACATTATTTCATAACTATAATGGTAGATATTTCAGCAATATTATCGAAATAATATTCGTACGATTTACTATTTTAAGAATTGTTGCTATGACACTCATATCCACTTTCTTAGTATATTTAATTTATAAAAGTTCATCCATAAAATCAGGCACAACATTTATGATTTATATACTTTTTCTAGTATTTTTAATGCCGGTGTCGGTATTTAGCCAAACATTTGGTTGGATTGCTGGCTATGTAAATTATGTTATATCAGCACTCTCAATACTTTATTTCATCCATTTATATCGTAATAAAAGGGAGTCGAAAGTAAATGTTAGTAAAGTTATTTTACTTTTTATATTAAGCTTACTTTCCATGCTTATTGTTGAACACGTTTCACTATATTTGATTACTATCAGCTTAATTTATAATATATCTTATGTTATTAAGCATAAAAAGTTAAATAAAATTTACTTTTGTAGTTTAATTGGTTTTGTAGTCGGATTTTTCACGATGTTTACAAATGAAATTTATACTTCTGTTCTAACTGGTAATAGCTCTTACCAATCTATTAATCGTGACAGTAACTTTATACTCAAATCGTTGAACATATATATTAATCAGATGACTCAGTTCTTCTTTACAGAGAACACCTTGCTGCTACTCGTTACATCTATAGCACTATTGATTATTACAGTTTTTATTAGCAAAAATAAGCTAATCAATATGATTATTGTCTCAATTTTTTTCATGTCATTATGTATTACTTTGTTCTACAGAAATATCGTAAGTCAAGATTATATTTATAAATTGGTACCTTCAATAATGTTACTACTTTTATTAATAGGATTATTGGCATTTATCATAGTGAATTTTAAAGGAACTTCATATTATAAAAATTTGATGTTTAATTACTCAAGTATGATTTTTTTGACGTTACCTTTTTTCGTAATATCACCTTATGGTCCAAGATGTACATTTGCTAGCATGATTTTTTTAATTCTTATTATACTAGATCTCATACAATATATAATTGATTTAAAGCATATTTACGACAGCTTTATTACTTTAAACATTAATAAATATATACATGCATTTATTTTTATAATGTTAGCACTAACATATATCTTTCCTGTAAGTATTAATAAATACGTTGAAATTACTAGAGATTATTATGTAGAACATATGGAACAACATCAAAAAGTGTTACGCTTAAAAAAGGTTCCCTTCCCAGAATATCATCAATTTCCTAACCCAAATGATGATGTATATATGACTCGGTTTTATAAAGAAATACATAATGTACCTAAAGATACTAAGTTGATTACAGAGTAAGACTTATATAATATGTAAAGCTATATATAAAAGGTTTCAATCTAGTCAGATTATGACAATTTCAAAAACGAGAGTCTCGGACATAAATCCTAACTCAAAATAAATCACCCAATCCGTTGGAATCATTTTCGGATTGGGTGATTTTATATTTCTCATTATGTAAAGTGCTGACGCCCGGGGGAATAGTATGAGTAAGAGACTACAGGCTCGAGTCATACCCCCAGGCAAGCATGCATTTTACAAACTTATTATATTTTAGGACATTTATGTTCCACTCTCGTTTTTTTAACTTTTAATGAGCTATTTTTTTACTTTTATTTCTTATATTTCTTAAATTCATTTTCGTTTTAAGTTTTAAAAGTTTCATTTGGTAATTTCTATAAGTTTTCTTGTCAAAGTTTACTTTCAATCCTTTCGATACTTCTACATACTTATTGTAATGAGCACCAGTAGAAATTGTTAAAACCAATTCTTTTAAGTCATGAACACTATCCGTTTCAATCGTCTCAACAACATTCAAATAATTGACGGCTGGATTTAATAAGTGATTTAGATCGTCTACTTTCATGAAATTATTGCGGATTAAAAAGTAAATTATTAAATAGTCCATTCTATAGCTATAATAATTACTCACCTTTTCTTTTAAACCACTCAAAATATCCAAAGTTCTCTTTCTTACTTCTGTTGCATCATTTAAATACTTTTCAATATGTTTATAGCTTGTTGCAACAATCGAATCTTCAATACCAATATTATATAAATATGCTTGGTCGTCTATTATTGTAATTTTACTGTTTGACCACGCTTTTAAATTAAATGTATGTTCCTCACAAAAAGTTATATCTTCATCAAATCTAATATCTCTTATAATTTCATTTTTATATAATTTACCATATGGTCCTATTGACTGAGTAATCTCAGGTGTCCTATTTAACGAAGTGTGTTCGATAGCTGATAGTTCGTTATAAGTTTTAATTGGTCGAACTTCTTCACCAATTAAATGTAATACTTTCCCTACAACGATATCTGTGTTGTTTTCTTTTATCGCATCTACCATTTTATCAATTATTCCATCACCTAATTTATCATCAGCGTCACAAAACATAATGTACTTGCCTTTAGCAATGCTAATTCCTTCATTTCTCGTTGCTGCTGCGCCTTTATTCTCTCTGTTTACTAAAACGATATTAGGATTATCTATTTTACTAATAATATCTGCACTTTTGTCTTTAGAGCCATCATTAATACAAATGATTTCATGTTCATAGTTACTTTTTATAGAATGAATTGTTTCTTCTATTGTTTTTTCGGCGTTATAAATGGGTATAATGACACTTACTTCCATAGGGTTAAGCTCCTTTGTTTATAAAATCAATTAGTTTTTTTGTAGCATCAAAGTTCGTATATTGATGCCACATCGGTTTAATTTCATTATTAAGCTTACTTTGATTGACCAGTTTATAAAGTGTGTCTAGATCATATGCTTTATTCTCTTTTGTCATTTCATAATAATGTTTATTTAAACCTCTCATTTCATCATACTTTTCTTCATCATAACAATAAAATACAATCGGTTTATTTAATATAGAAGCTTCAATACTTAGTGAACTATAATCTGTAATAATAACATCTGCCATTTCAACCAATTCTTGTATATCTCTTTCGTCTGAATCATAGTTTTTAATGCTCGGATGTAATTTAGTTATAAGTTCATAGTTAGGACACATCTGTTCAAATTCATTTTTATCTATTGTATGGATGTCAGTCGTATAGTCTCTATATGTTGGCACATATAAAGCCATTTTTTTAGAATGCTCATGACTTATATGTTTGTTTTTATAGTGATCTAATCTTGGTAATCCAAATGGTAACATCTGTTCTGCTTTAGCATCTAAACTTTTTATAAACACTTCTTTCATAATGTCTGAACTTACAAGATAATAATCAGTAAAATGATAAACCGCCAAATAATTTTTAATTAACTGCTTATTATTTTTATTAATACTATTATCTTCAAGTCCAAATTTTTTCAATGCTCCAGCAGCATGCCAAGTTTGAAAAACATTTTGTTCAGCTGATTTACTTATACTGCCTAGTAATAAATAATATGTATCGATAATAATCGTCTTACTATTTTTAATAGCCTTTAATTGTTGCAATACATATTTGTTTCTTAAGTTTATCACTTTATCAACTTCTAAGTTATTTGCAAATTCTATCCATTGTGGATGGGCAATTATAGTAATATGATAATTTTCATTTTTTAATGCTTCAATTATTGGTAGCACGTCTTCTTTAAATGTCATAAACACGACAGCATTTCGACTTTTTATATTATGTTTAAAAAATCGATTAAATATAAGTAATGCTGAAAGATAAATTTGTTTAATCACACTTCTAATCACGTTGACACTTCCTAACATTTATTAAGTTACTTTATAAAATAAGGATTACTCTTATGAGCAATCCTTATTTTAATTATTAATATTTTAAATAAAATCAGCAAACCTTTGTCTGAATTTAATGTGTAAAATTGCACCTACAACAAAGAATAATATCGTAACACATATGTTATAAAGTGCTAGTTGCCAATGCTCTATTAAGTACCAATTATCATAAAGAATTGCAGCTCTATAGCCTTCAGCAAAGAAAAATACTGGGTTTAATTTCATAATCATTTCGATAACAGACCCTTTATCTGGTATCCATAATATCGGTGACATATAGAATAACATTCTTAATATAGCTTGCATCGCCATTTGAGTATCACGTATAAGCACACCTAATGTTGACGTCAGCAATGATACTGAAAATGCAAATAAATAAACTAAAGGTAAATATATAAATAGTTGTAAAATGTATATAGAAGGAACTATTCCCGCTGGAATACAAAGTAAGACTATTACAGCAACTAAGATTATATGACCATAAAATTTACTTGTTAAAATATATGCCGGAATTGCTGATAACGGAAAGTTCATTTTTGCTACTTGATTGAA
>CABFOL010001011.1_pt1 | contig 8694 bp, 9 predicted proteins | sample 3521961 | NCBI WGS metagenome assembly CABFOL01 (sample SAMEA5312453, study PRJEB27640) | indoor metagenome | biome: indoor environment; feature: uncontrolled; material: polymer tiles stone | place: Germany | collected 2014-07-07
AAAATTCAAATAGAACGCTCAAAAAATGAAGATTAAAATATATTAGCGCTTATTCAAGATTGGTGTGATTAGGAACCATGTCTTCTTCTTTTAAATTATGTTTTTGAATTAATTCAACTATTATATATTCTAAAATCAGTAATTGTGTTTGTTCGAACAAGCTACCCATCGGCTGTATAGAGTCAACAACTGCATTATCTTTCATAGTTTGTGCTTTGATTTCTATAATAGTATTTGCTTTAAGCGGTAATTCTGCATCAGGAAATGCAGTAAAGAAAGCTATTCTAGCCTCATTATTGTTGGCGATATTCACTAAAGCTTCTACTGTTGATAAATATCCTGTACCAGAAGTAGTAATAAGTAAATCACCTTTTGTAATAGCAGGTGTAGTCACATCTCCAATAACATGAACATCATATCCTAGATGCATTAATCTCATTGCAAAGGCAGTTAAAACTATTTTTTCTCTACCCAAACCATAAATAAATATTTTATTTGCATTATCTATATCTTGTATTAGATTATTAATTTCATTGTCGTTTGACTTAGCAAAACTATCCGCGATTTCATCAAGAATTTGCTGTTTGATTTTATTCATAAAGATTCCCCTTTTAAAATTAATTATGATTTTATATCTTTGTCTTTAATCTTCATAGCTTTAAAGTACCAAGTAAATACAGTTATATAAGCAATAATGGCAATAATAGATATAAGAATTAATTTAATATCGAAAGTATCCCATGCATTACCAATTAAGATTGCTAACATTTTTTCGATTGGGTCTGAATCAACGGATGAAAACATTTGACCTTTAGATAATCCTGAAGGGAATTCACCCATAGATTTTGAAGTATTTGTTAAAAATCCAGAAATCATTGTTGCTGCCCATAGGAATAATGGTATTAATATAGTTCCAATTAAAGTCATTCTAATAACCTTGCCTCGAGTTATTAATAAAAGTGCTGGAGCAAGAATTGTAAGTAAAATTCCACCAAGGGGTAGTACATTATTCCCTGGTAAAATCATAGCGATAACTAAAAGAATAGGTGCTAGCAAGTTAATAACTGCCCATAACTCGGCACTTGAAGCAAGTATTGGCCAATCTATACCGACGTAAAGTTTTCTTCCTCTAAGTCTTGAACTCATTAAATCACTTATACGATTTGAAAGAGGTTCAATAGCACTACCGAACCAGCCACCAATATAAGCGAATAGTTCTAATACGACACCAGTCGTAAAGCCAAGAACTAATACTTCTTTCAAAGATTGTTGTCCTAATACACCTATGAACACTCCTAAATAGACACCTATAGCAAATTTACTGCCCCAGAACCCAATTTTTCTATTCAAAGTTTCAGCATTAAAATCAAATTTATCTATAAATGGTAAGAATTTTGTAATGAATTTATCAACAATAAGTACAAATGGAGCTATTAATAATGACGGGTGAGCAGTTGTCGTTACATTTTTGTCATCATAATCAAGCACATGATCGATGGATGGTTTTAAGGCATCCGAATTTTTAAGTATTAAAGTATAAATGCCTATTACAAAGATTGATGTAACAATCATATTATGGGCATAGTACTCAATTAATAAGCCTAATACTGAGATATTCCAAATATTAAATAAATCAACATTTAATGTTTTTGTTTTATTAAAAAGTAATAGTACTAAGTTAGTTATTGTACAAATAAATGCAAAGTATAATGTGTAAATAGATCCCCAAGTAATAACTGCTAAGGGTGCCCAACCTAAGTCGGTTACACTCAAATCTACTCCTGACATTTTCACAAAATCTTTTAGAGCTGGACCTAAAGCATTTGTTAGTAATGAAATTGCTGCAGTCATACCTGTTAGAGCGATAGCCATCCTTATACCACTTTCAAGAGATTTAGAAAATTTCACTCCAAAAACCATTGAAAGCAAAGTGATTATGATGAACATAATCGCGGGTCCACCTAGATTAATTAACCATTCAAACATTTCGTTTATTGTTCTTATCAATTTATTGCCCTCCTTTGTAATCGGTTACAAGAAAGGATTGACTAAATCTTAAACTAAATTATTTGAAAAATCAAATTAAATTGACAAATATTTTTTTTGTATTTATCATAAATGTAATCGGTTACAAAGAATGGAGCGTATAAAATGGTGAATATTAAAGATGTCGCTAAATTTGCTAATGTTTCAACGGCAACGGTTTCTAGAATTATAAATGAGAGGCCAGGCGCTAATATTGAAACAGAAAAAAGAGTTAAGGAAGCAATAAAGAAATTAAATTATCGTCCTAGTAATGTCGCTAGATCTTTATCAAATAAATCGTCTAATCTTATAGCCTTTATAGTTCCTAATTTAAATAATCCTTATTTTACAGATTTAATTAATTTACTCGATAAATCTGCTGACAATCATGGTTATAAACTTTATTTATGTAATAGTAATGACAATACTAAAAACATTTCTTATTTTCTGAAAAGCATAGTAGATAATTATATTAAAACAGTTATTATCAATTCATTGGCAGTTACAGATGATGATATCGATTATCTGAAAAAGCATGATATAACGGTTATAACTATAGATCGAACAAACTTAGTTAATTATCCAAATGCAGTATCAGTAGATCATTACAGAGGTAGTTATATGGCAACAAAATACTTAGTTGAAAAATGTAAGTGTCAAAATATTATTTTTATATCTGGTTCAATGAAAGAGCAATCATCCATTAGCAGATTTAAAGGTTATAAACAAGCTATGGAAGAATTTACAAACAATAAATCTATTAGACTTTTAGAAGGTGATTTTACATATTCAAGTGGATACGAGTTATCAAAAAAAGAATTGGGACAACCGAATAATATTCAAGGTATTGTTTGTGCTAATGATGCTATGGCTATAGGCGTTATAAGGGCTTGTTTTGAACTTAATATTGAAATTCCACATGATGTACAAATTATTGGATATGATAATTGCTCGTTATCTCAGTTTACGTCGCCAGCTTTGACAACAGTTAATCAATTGGATATTAAATTAGGAGATATGATTATGGATGCTATAGATAAAGGAAAAGATATCAATTCTGATCTGATACCTGAAATTATAAAAAGAGAAACAACTAAAGAAAAATAAACAAATTTGTGAGAACTAGTGATTATTATGGATGAACTTAAAGGAGATATGACTTATGAGTAAAGAAATAATAACAATGGGAAGCATTAATCAAGATGTTTTTGTGAATGCTGATTCTTATCCAAAACATGGGGAAACAGTTTGGGTACAATCCGTAAACAATCAACCTGGTGGTAAGGGTGCTAATCAAGCTATAGCATTATCTAAAATTGGTGGAAAAGTTACGTTTATAGGTGCTGTTGGCAAAGACAGTCAAGGAAAAAATATGATAGAAAATCTAAAAAAATATGACATCAATACGGACTTTATTTCAGTTAAAGATGACGTTAATACTGGCACATTCATTGTTATACTTGATGAAAATGGTGAAAATACAATGTTGGGAACATTGGGAGCAAATAACCATTTAACGGAAAATGATATTCAATCTGCTTTTGACAATACAAATGCAGAATACTTTTTATTACAATTAGAAACTAACAGAGGTGCTATTCATAGATCACTTGAAATAGCGAAACAAAAGAATATTAAAATTGTTCTTGATCCAGCTCCGGCTGATGGCTATCAAGAGGAATTTTTAAAGTATGCACATATTGTTACGCCTAATCAACAAGAAGCAGAACTGATATCAGGTGTAAAAGTTATAGATAAAGAAAGTGCTGAAAAAGCAGCAAAGATTATTAAAAGTAAAGGTGTAGATAATGTAATTGTAAAATTAGGAGATAAAGGTTCACTGATTCATACGAATAATGAATCTATTTTTGTTTCATCATACAAGGTGAGTGCTGTTAACACGGTTGGTGCTGGTGATGTTTTTGCAGCTGCTATGACTGTGTTTTTAAACGATTCAGATGATATTTATTCTGCAGTGAAGTTTGCATCAGCTGCTTCTGCTATTAAAGTCAGTAAAGCTGAGACACAAGAAGCAATTCCCACGTATTCAGAAATTATAGATTATATGGAAAAGAATGAGCATTAATAGAAATTCACTATAAATTTAAAATGAGAGGATGTCTTCAAATGAGTAAAATACTATTACCATCTATGATGCTAGCGGATTTCGGAGGCTTAAAAGAAGAAATAAAGGCGTTAGATAATGCAGATGTTACTGGATACCATATAGATATTATGGATGGTCAGTTTGTACCTAATTTTGGAATGGGACTTCAAGATATAGAGTTTATTAGAAGTGCAACAGAAAAACCTATTGATGTACATCTTATGATACAAAACCCAGATAAATATATTGAAAAATTTGCTGACATTGGTGTTGATGTAATTTATATTCACCCTGAAGCGGATATGCACCCGACTAGAACGTTGCAAGCTATTAAAGACAAAGGAAAGAAAGCCGGAATTGCAATAAATCCTGGTACATCTGTTGAAAACATTCAACCTTACCTTTCTATTGTTGACTATATCATGATTATGACTGTTAATCCTGGCTTTGCAGGTCAAAAATATTTAGATTTTGTGGATGAAAAAATAGATAGGCTGAGTGATCCAACATTTAAAAATAAATATAGTTATGAATTATTAGTAGATGGAGCTATTTCGCCAGAGAAAGTTGAAAAACTATACAAAAAAGGTGTTAAAGGATTTGTACTTGGTTCATCTTCTCTCTTTGGCAAAGATAAATCATATAATGAAATTATAAAAAATTTGAAATCCTTATAATTACAAAAGTTATTCTGAAGCTATTCTGTAGAATAGCTTTTTTTGTTTTACTAAAATAACACTAATGAATATTTTTGAATATTAATGAAAAAATATGATAAAAAATGATTGTAAATGATTATTTTACATGTTAAGATTAGTGAAATTAGTAAAGGAGTGTAACAAATGAAACTAGCTACAAGAATTAATTCATTTTTGCCTAAGTATGATCATAATATAGAAAAAGTTTTTGAAAAATTTAATGAAATGGGATTAACACACGTTGATTTAAACTATCCGGAGCATGTAAAAGATTATTCTCCGGAGTCTATAAAACAAAATTTGGATAAAAATAATCTAAAAGCAAACGGAGTAGCATTAAGATTTAGAAATGACTTCATAAATGGAGAGTTAGGTAATTCAGATGTATCTATTTCAAATAAAGCTATAAAGCTATGTAAAGATGCCTGTGACTATTGTCGAGAGATAGATGGTGAAGTGGTTACAATTTGGTTAGGCTTTGATGGTTTTGATTATTCTTTCCAAATTGATTATGTAAAGGTTTGGAAGCAAATTAAAAATAGTATATTAGAAATTGCTGAATATGCTCCAGGTTTAAAGATAAGTATTGAGTACAAGCCATTTCAACCAAGAGCATATGCATTTATTGATAGCTTTGGAGTAGCCTTAGCAATGATTAAAGAAATTGATAAAGATAATGTTGGTATTACATTGGATTTTTGTCATATGTTAATGAAACATGAAAACCCAGCTTATGGAGCTAGTATTTTAGGAGAACAAGATAAATTATATGGTGTTCATTTAAACGATGGATATGGGTTGAATGATGATGGATTGATGATTGGTACTAGTAACTTAATCAAAACTATAGAGTTTGTCTACTACTCAAAATTATACGAATACAATCAAGCTTTCTATTTCGATACGTTCCCTGTTATAGAAAATCCAATCGAAGAATGTGAAAGAAATATAAATATGATTAAGAAGATCGATCAAATTATAGACCGTTTAGGATTAGAATATTTTGAGAATCTTGTAAAACAGAATAAAGCTGCAAAAGTAAGTGATTTAATATTAGAAATCTTAAAATAAGGTTTCTAATATCTAATGAGAAGGGGATGGGGTTATTATGAATTATAAAGATGTATCTAAACAGATTTTAGATAAAATCGGCGGGGCAAATAACGTTGCAAACATGACTCATTGTGCTACACGTTTAAGACTTACTCTAAAAGATAGTACTTTAATTCAAGATGATGAGGTAAAAGAGATAGATGGTGTAGTAAACACTGTGAACAAAGCGGGGCAGTACCAAATATTAATTGGTACTGATGTTCCAAAGTTATATGATGAATTTGAAAATTTAGTTAAGGGTAACAGTAATACTGATTATAAACAATCTGACGGAGAAAGTTCGGAAGGAATAGTGAGTAAAGTTTTTTCAGCTATTTCTGCAATATTCGCACCTTTACTTCCAGCTTTAGCAGGTTCAGGTATATTGAGAGGTTTATTAATTTTAGCTGAACAAATAGGGTTAGTTTCTGAAGACAGTGGTACATATGCAATTTTAAATGTTGCATCTATGAGTGTCTTTTATTTTTTACCTGTATTGTTAGCGTTTACATCTGCAAGAAGATTTGGTGCGGATCCGTTTCTTTCAGCATTAATTGGAGCTGCTTTATTAAATCCAGATTATATATCTTTAATGGGTGATACTGGTAATGGAGCAACAACTTCATTTTTAAATATTCCTGTAGTTTTAATGGGGTATAATGCTACAGTTGTACCAATTATTTTATCGATTTGGGCATTTTCATATTTATATAAATTCTTAGATAAGAAAGTACCAGAAACATTGAAACTTGTTGTTATTCCACTAATTTCACTTGCTATAATGGTACCATTGACTATCATTGTAATTGGACCAATCGGAGTTTATAGTGGTGAAGGTGTAGCAAACGTAGTAAATTGGTTAATCGAAAGAAGTAGTATATTAACAGGTATATTAATCGGTGGTGGCTGGAGTGTGCTAGTTAGTTTAGGTATTCACTGGGCAGTTAATCCGATTATGATTAATAATGTATCAACTTATGGATTTGATTACATTGTTCCTTATACTTTTGCATGTAACTTTGCTGTTATCGGTGTCACAATCGGTGTGTTTTTAAAAGCTGAAAATAAAAAGTTGAAAAACTTTGCTGCTTCAGGTTTTGTTACCATTGCTTTATCAGCGATTATAGAACCAGTCCTATTTGGATTACTCATTAAAAACAAAAAATTATTCTTAGCGCAGATTATAGGTGGAGCTGTTGGTGGAGCATATCTCGGTTTAATGAAAGTTGTTACTTCTGCATTTGTATTCGGAAGTGTTACAACATTCCCTGCTTTTGTAAGTGAAAAAGAAATGAATTTCTTGAATGCGATGATAGGATTAGTTATTTCGTTAATAGTTGGAGCTATACTAGCATATGTATTTACTAAAAAAGATGAAGAATTAACGTAGTGAGGACAAATATTTTAAAATTTCTTTCTTAGAGATTAAAAGATTGATAACATATACAAGTGTATGTGAAAGGGGTTAGGTATGGTACCTTATGAAAGACAACAAAGAATTTTAGAAATTTTGAAAGAAAAAGAATTGGTGAAAATAGATGAATTACACTTACTAATGCCGAATGTATCAATGTCTACTTTGAGGAGGGATATTAAGGGGTTAGAGGCATCAAATGAAGTAATGTCCTTATCAGGTGGAGCTATAAGAATCCAATCTAAAACTGCAGAAATACCTATATCTACAAAATCTACTTTACATGTAAAAGAGAAAAAATATATTGCAAAGCTAGCCGTTAAACAAATTAAGGAAGAAGATACAGTTTATGTTGATTCAGGATCTACTTGTACATTTTTACTTGAAGCATTAATAAAAATGAACATTAATATAGTTACAACTAATACAAATATATTGAACTTTAATGAAGATATATCAGCAAATGTAACGCTATTAGGCGGAGAATATAATAAACATATTTCTTCATTAAGTGGTCCTTTAGCAGAAGAAAACTTAAAAAAGTATATATTCGATAAATCTTTCATTGGAGCTAATGGTATTGATGTGAAATTTGGAATAACTACTCCAAGTATTCAAGAGTCTTCTAAAAAGAAAATAATATGTGATCAGACTAAAAAAACTTACTTTTTATGTGATAGTTCTAAGTATCATATGAGTTCTAGTGTAAAAGTAGTAGACTTGAATAATATTACAATAATAAGTGATAAGATAGATGAGAAAATCGCAGAGAAAACTCAAATCATTTATAAATAAAAAATATTGGAGGCGTTACGTGTGAAAATAGGTATAGCAAGTGATCATGTAGGAATGGAACTGAAACCGACAATTATTGAATTTATAAAAGAGCTTGGCTATGAAGTTGAAGATTATGGTCCACAAAACACAGAAAGAATTGATTATCCTAAGTATGGTAAGAAAGTCGCTGATTCAGTAGTGAATAAAGATGTAGATTTAGGAATTTTAATTTGTGGTACAGGTGTGGGGATATCTATAGCAGCTAACAAGGTGAAAGGTATAAGAGCTGTAGTTTGTAGTGAACCATATACAGCAAGATTATCAAGAGAACATAATAATACAAATATATTGGCATTCGGTTCACGTGTTATAGGTAGTGAATTGGCTAAAATGATTATCCAACAATGGTTAGAAGCAGAGTTCGAAGGTGGAAGACATGCTAATAGAGTTGAAATGATTGGTAATATTGAAGAAAATTTTGAATGTTAGTACTTATTAAATTGAAATAATAATGTGATAGGGGCATAAGTGTCCTAGAAACTTAAAAAAGCAGAAATTCATTGTTAAAATTGAATTTCTGC
>CABFOL010001524.1_pt1 | contig 8629 bp, 8 predicted proteins | sample 3521961 | NCBI WGS metagenome assembly CABFOL01 (sample SAMEA5312453, study PRJEB27640) | indoor metagenome | biome: indoor environment; feature: uncontrolled; material: polymer tiles stone | place: Germany | collected 2014-07-07
GCTGAACTAGAAACTGCCCTTCGTGGTAAAGGATATCAAGTTCTTGTGGACGACCGCAATGAACGTGCAGGAGTCAAATTTGCAGATAGTGATTTGATTGGCTTACCAGTTCGTGTAACGATCGGTAAAAAAGCAAGCGAAGGTATCGTTGAAGTTAAAATTCGTGCAACAGGTGAAGTTGTTGAGATCAATAAAGAAGAACTTGTCAATACGATTGAAATTTTGACGAAATAATAAAAAATTATAAAAACATCAAAAAATCGAGATTCTAATAATCTCGATTTTTTTGTATGTATTGATGAAATCAATACTCGAATTGTCTAATATTCGACAAGTAAATTAGTTAGCACGGTCATTGGCGTAAAAGGCTGACATTTACAAATTCAAATATATTTTGAAATTTCAATATTACTCCTTCTTATAATTCCAATATATTTGAAGGGAGCTAGTCTTAACTAAATGGCCTAATTGAAGAGTACTATTGGTTTTCGATAGATAACATCACTAAAATACAGCACAAATATATTGAAAAAAAAGCTAAGGTTTAAAAAAGAATCTAGGTTTAGCGAATTGTATAATAACATTAAGAATTAAAATAAATCTTATAAACAAAACATTTTGCGTTAAACAATATTATGGGTTTAGGAATTGATATAAAGGTGGATATATGGAAAAATTTTCATTTGAAATAGAAACAATATTTATTGATTCAGCAAGTACAGTAGAAGAAAAGGTCAAGTACTATTCTTCTGAAAAAGAAGGTATCTCAAATTATTTGGAAGAATGGCGTTCTGCGCGTACACTTCTAAATGATACTTATTTCAAGAAAATGTTGGAAATTGAAAAAATCTCACTGAAAGAGTTCTCCTTTGCTTTACAGCCTGTTGAACTAAAAGCGCATGGGAATGTCGAGTGGCTTAGCAAGCTAAAAAATATAATTAATGAGTTTGACTACAACACGGTTGAGTTTTCAGCTGGTATTGTTATCGTTTATCAACCATTTCTTGCTTTATTAAAAAAACAACTATTTAAAACAATTGATGAGCTGAAGGAATTGACAGTTTCGGAAAATATAGTTCAATCTTGTGTGGAAGCTGCAGGAGTGGAACTGTTCAATATCTTTGGAAAAATAATTGCTATTGAACTAGAACTCTATAAGCAAACAAATAGCTTTGAATCAAAAAAAAGTACGGAGAAATTTCAAGAATTTCTTAAAAAAACTTATACATCAAAAGATGATTTGGTTTCATTCTATTCAAAGTATCCTGTTGCAGCTAGAGTTGCAACTGAGAGAATTTATTATTTAATAAATAATTTCAAGCTTATATTTCAGAGACTTGATATGGACCTTCCAAAACTAGGGGAAAAATTTCATTTAGAGACACTCGAATTGACAGAAATCCAACTTTCTACAGGAGATTCTCATCAACAAGGTAATGCTGTAACTATTTTAGTGTTCGGTAATAAAAAAGTAGTTTACAAGCCTAGAAATTTGGAGATTAGTTTATCATTTGAGAGGTTTATCACTTGGTGTTCCGAAAATTCTAACCTTCTTGATTTGAGGTTTCCTAAAGGGGCTTATAGGGAAGATTATTCTTACAACGAATTTATTGAAAAGAAAAATTGTGTTGATAGCGAGAGTGTAGAAAAATTTTATACCAGATATGGTTATTTAGTTGCCATCTGCTATCTTTTAGGCATTAATGATTTGCATATGGAAAATATTATTGCTGAAGGCGAATATCCAATCATCATTGATATTGAGACAATGTTCCAACCTCAGTTAATGTTTGAAAATGAATCTGTTTTTTCAAAAATAACTCATCATTTACAACTAGATTCTGTTATGAATTCAAGTCTGTTACCAAAAAATCTCAACATTGGAATTAAAAAACAAGTAGAGCTAAGTGCGTTAAATGGTAAAGAAGTAAAAACTAATTCTAAAATTTTTGGTCCAACAGGAATAAACACGGATCAATTTCATTTTGAGCAGCAGGAGGCATATTTTAAAGGAGGAAATAATATTCCTCAAAATAACAATGATGAAGAGGTTGAGTTTCAAGAATATCGGTTGAAAATTTTAGAAGGTTTTCAGGACTTCATGGATTTTGTAATAGAGCGAAAGCAAGACTTTACTCAGTTACTTGATGTGTTTAGAAGAAAAAAGGTTAGAGTATTAACCAAAGGGACAGAACAATATGCGATGATGCTTCGCTATGCTAGCCATCCAAACTATAATTCTGAAATGAAATACAGGGAAAGACTGATGATGAATGCATGGGCTTATCCATATAAGGATAAGCGTATTGTTAGTAGTGAAGTTAGAGATTTAATTTTTAACGATATTCCTATATTTTATGCCTATACTGATTCTACAGATATTATTGATAGTCGTAATAAGAGCTATGATAATTACTTTGAAAGTTCGGGTATTCAAGATGCGATTCAGAGAATTCAAGAGCTTGATCAATCTAAAATAAGAGAGCAGTATAAAATTATGCTTTTGTCGCTTGGTGTAGCTGATTATTATTTGAATGAGAAAACTAGATTTACAGCACTCTCAACAATGATAAGAAAATTTGATTACATAAAAGAATCAGAAAGTATTGCTCAAGGTCTTATTAGAGATATGGTACGATTCAAGGATGAAGTTTCTTTTGTGAATTTAGCGACTAATGACGAGCAACATTGGTATCTCGAAGCTAGTGATGGTAGCCTCTATAGTGGTTTAAGTGGTGTTGGATTACTATTCTTGAATCTCTACCAAAAAACAGGTAAAGATGTTTATTTTTCTTACTATAAAAATTTGCTCAACACAGCAATTAAGCATTCAAAAAATCAGCCTTATAAAGGCGCTTTCGATGGGTGGCTTTCCCCTATTTATCCTATGTTAGTTGAATATAAAAATTTTGGAACTCTTGTAGACGAAGAATTTTTAAATCTAACTATTAAGAAGCTGAATGAATTTTCAGACGAGCACGTACAAAAATTTGAACAGTTTGATTATATATCCGGATTAGCTGGAATTTTGCGCCTTATAGAAAAAATCAATAACACGCTTGAGAATAAGAAGGTTTCAAATCAAATAATAAAAATTATTGAAGCTATCCTAAAAGAAAAAATTACCCAAAAAGACAAAATCTTAAATTCTGCAGGCATCGCTCATGGCCTTTCAGGGATTGCTTTAGCACTCGCTTCGTGTCAAGAAGTAGATAAAGAAGCAATTAGAGACTTGTTTTCTAAAGAAATGTCATTGCATATTAAAGTTGAAGATAGGCACAAGTGGTGCTGGGGAATCCCTGGCATGATTCAAGCCAGAATAGAAGTTTTGAAATATTTTGAGAGTCAAGATATTGAGGAACAGCTTAAACTACTAGTTTCAAAATTTGAAAAAGAACTTGATGATATTCCATTAGATGATACGCTCTGCCATGGAACAGGGGGGATTTTGAAAACTATTGAAGAGCTATATAAGTATAGCTCAGATGATAAATGGCGACTAAAAAGTCAGCAAATTTATGCGAATGTTAAAGAAAATTCACTTTCTAGAGGTTATAAAATAAAACATCTGTTAGGTTCAGATATAAAGGGACTTTTTGACGGTAGAGCTGGTGTGGGAAGTAGCTATTTGAGTGATTTGCCAAATCTTATGTTATTAAATATCGAATGAGTTAAAGGAGTACATTTAACACATTTGATTTTTATATAAAATACACAATAAGGAGGGAAAGGAGGAAATATGTCAGAAATTAATACAAACAAAATTGTTGGTGATGCATTTGAGGATATGACAATTGCAGAAATGACTCAGGTTCAAGGCTCAGGGGATATTCAAGCTAGATCTACAATACTTTGTTTTATTGCAAGCTATGGGTTGTCAGTTGGAATAGTGAAATCTTTAAAAGGGAGTTGCTAGATGAAAGAAATCAAGGAGGTTTCATATGTCAGATATTAATGTAGGAAAAATTGTAGGTGATTCATTTGAAGAATTGACGATATCAGAAATGGCGCAAGTACAAGGAACAGGAGAGGTTCAGCCTCGTACGACACCAGCTTGCTTGTACTCGTTATACGTGACAGCAAATGTCTCGTCAGCTAAGTGTATTGGATTTTCAGTTGGATTAGTAGTTTCGATTACCGGCTGTAAAGGCCGTTAGCAAAAAAGGAGGTACTCCTTCTTTTTTAACTTATGGCTATAATATATAGTTACCAGTAATGAATGGAGGAATAATAATGTTTTACGACCATCTAGATCAAACCATATTAGTTGTTTTTTTAATAATAGTGATTGTTTCTTATTTTACAAATGTATTTTATCAAGGTAAAAAGGAAAAGGAGTATCATAATGATGACTATTGGAAAGAACTTAAAGTAAACGCAAGATCAATTTCAATGTATTATGTAGAGATAGTCACAGTAGTACTAGCGATGCTTTTTACAATATTTCCTGCTACGTCTGACTTTCATATTGAGATATCTTTAGAACGCTTATCTTTGGTCACTTTTAATCTTATAATGTTGAAATCAATGGTTGAATATTTTGCGCTCAAATATCTTGATAAACGCCGGTGATTAGAAAGAAGGATAATATGTTTTATGAACATTTGGATCAGTCTCTATTGCTTATTTTCTTTGTTATAGCGGCTATTTTTTATCTTGTTAATAGAGTTTATCAGGATAAAAAAGAAAAAGAGTATCGTAATGACGAGCGCTGGATAATGATTAAGCTAAAAGCGAAATCAGTTTCAATCGATTATGTAAACCTAGTAATGGTTGGCTTAGGGATACTTTTTATAGGGTTACCCATTACATTTCGTATTAGCATTCAAATATCTGTAGAGCGGTTAGCTGAAATTACCTTTAATTTGTTAATGCTAAGGTCAATGATTGAGTATTTTGCGCTTAGATATTTTGATAAGCGTATGTGACCATTGTATTGTGTAAACGATATAATGAAAAGATGGTCTTTCTTATTAAGGAGATGTGTAAAAATGCAAGTATAGGATTAGAACTATGCTGATGAAATTTAATATTGCAGTACTTTGAAAAGAATATTAAGCAAATAGAACATTCCTTGTTTAGCTTGAATTGTTCTCTTTAATTACAGATAGTATACGGAGGAATACTGAATATGATATTTATTACGATATTAATCACTTTTATATTTTTACTTATTAATTCACTTGAGGGCACCAAAAAAATAAAAAATAAGGATAATACACAATATAAAAGTTTATTAGTGAAAAGAAATAGTGTCCTCATTAATATTACAGATAGTTTTTTAGTGACACCAGGCATCTTATTAACAACTGTGACATTCCTTGGTTTTTGGGGTGATATTTCAATTTTAATTCGGTCAAATGATGTAATCATGATATTTTTAATTCTTTTTACTGCTAGAAGTTTGTTAGGTTATCTTGTGTTGAGATACTATGAAAGGGGCTGACTAAATGAAGAAAATCTTTATTCTAAACGGGAGCAGAAGAAAGGAGGGGAACACAGCAACTTTTATTTCTAGTATTACTAATAAATTGAAAGATTGTGAAATCGAAATAGCACACCCTCAAGACTTCAAGGTGAAAGCTTGTGAAGGAGGTGAGGAATGCTTTCTTAAAGCAGGTTGTGTTGAAAAGGACGACTTACCACTTTTAGAAGAAAAAATCCTTAGTTCAGATTTATTAATTCTAGCTTCTCCTGTATACCTTCACTACATGACGGGTGAATTAAAAATGATTTTAGATAAATTATCTTGGTGGGCACACACATTGCGCTTACAGGGAAAACCAGTTGTCTTGTTGAGCACTTGTTCCACTAATGGACAAGACACAGTTATTAACCCTTTAGGAGAAATCATAAACTTCATGGGCGGCAATGTCATTGCAACGGCTAATGCATCAATGGTACCTGACCAAATCAATAATCCTGAGTGGCTTGATAGCGTTTCAGAAGAAATATCATCAAGAATTACTAAAAGTATCATAGATTATCCGAAAGCAAATATTTTTACTGAAAAGATATTTAGTGCAAGTCGAATATCAATGTTAGAACAAGTCAGTTATTTTGAAGATAATGATATTAAAAATGGAGAACTAGAATTTTGGAAAAGCTCAGGGATGCTTGAATTTGAGAGCTTCTCTGAATACTTGGTGTCTAGATATCAAAATAAGGAGAATTAGTTTATGAAGGTGCGCTTCCAACAACAAAGTGAGCATTCTGAATGTGGTTTGGCTTGCGCAACAATGATGATTGACTACTTTGTTAAGAAAGTAAATATTGCCGAGCTAAGAGAAAAGTATGGTGTTCCTAATGGCGGCTACAATCTTTTTCAAATGGGAAGTGTTTTAAAGGAGTATGGCGTTGTGTCGAAGGCTGCAAGAATTAACGCAGAGTCTGTGCAATCAATTCCAACTCCTTTTATTGCTTTCTGGGACTTGAAGCATTTTGTGGTGATAGAAAAAATCATAAGAAAGACTATTCATGTTGTTGATCCAGCTTTGGGAAAAAGAAAGCTGTCTTTTGAGGCTTTTAAAGAACATTTTTCAGAGGTGGTGCTTTATTCTACAAATGACGGGCATAGAAGCAGGAAAATTTCTAAAATAAATAATACTCTCAAAGAAAGTATTTTAGAAAATAAAAATTTATTAGTCGTTACTTTTAGTTTTTCGCTTCTTTCCCACTGCGTAAGCTTACTTACTCCATTCGTAATTCAAAGCATTATTGATTCAAGTGCTAAAATGCCTTTTCAATCTTTTTTGATAGGGATTATATTGATGATTGTTTCTTACTTTGTTATTAACATGGTAAAAATAAGGCTTTTAGTGAGGCTTCAAACAAGAATAGACAAAACCTTACTTGGAAATACGATTCATCAATTACTACACCTTCCTTATTCATATTTTGTCAACCGAAGTAAGGGTGAGCTTATTTACAGAATTAATTCAAATTCTTATATTAGACAAATCCTTGTTGATCAAGTGCTGGAGTTAGCTTTGAGCTTCTTATTTCTTGTTGTTTATATATTCATTATGTTTTGGATGAATATATTTTTAGCTATAATCACAATAATTATTGTAAGTATACTGATAGGTATTTCGATAATCAATGCCAAAATTAATCAGAAAATTGTACAAAATCAGATGGTTGTTATGACTAAATCACAAGATATAGTTAACGAGATGATAAATAATATCTTCACAGTCAAGGCGACAAGTTCCTACGAATATATTTACAAGAATTGGAGTGATAATTTTGGACAACAAATCATTATGGAGAGAACGAAAGCGAAATATTCTTCAATCCTAACAAATATTCCGAACAGTATTCAAAGTTTTTATCCACTTATTATTTTTTTCTTTGGCTACTTGATGGTACAAAGCCAGGAAATGACACTAGGTACTGTCGTGGCCTTTAGCTCAATTGGGGTTATGTTTTTGACGCCAGTACTATCTATTACGAATGTATACAATCAGTTGTTGATGATAAAGGTGTATATTGATAGGTTACTGGATATCTTAGAAACGAAGCAAGAACGTGATGAGGGTGAATTTACGTTTGAGAGTTATACTGGAAAGATTGATTTAGAGAATGTCACTTATAGATATAGTCGTTTTTCTGAAGCAGCTATAAAAAATGTTTCTTTATCAATTCAACCCCATCAAAAACTTGCAATTGTCGGAGCTAGCGGTTCAGGTAAGTCCACGCTCCTTAAAGTAATGGCTAGCCTATTTCCAGTTGAGAGTGGGAAAGTTTACTATGATGATGTTGAACATGAAAAAATAGTACTTAAAAATTTCCGAAAAAATCTTGGAATTGTTCTTCAGGAGAATATTTTGTTCAGTGGTACCTTTAGAGAGAATATCCTTATGGGGAGAAAATTCATGGATGATGAGCTGTTAAGGAGTATTCAAATTGCAAATTTAGATGAGCTTGTTGCCTTGTTCCCTCTAGGTGTGGAAACTAAAATTTCGGAAAATGGTCAAAACTTCTCAGGAGGACAGAGACAACGTATATCAATTGCCAGAACAGTTATTTCTCAACCGAAGGCGATTTTTATGGATGAACCCACAAGTGGTTTGGACAACATTACTGAAAAAAATGTGATGGCCAATATATTTAAACTTCCTGCAACGGTAATCATTGTGGCACACAGATTGTCTATGATTGCGGAGTTTGACCAAGTGATTGTTATGGGAGAGGGAAAAATTGTTGGAAAAGGTATGCATCAGGAACTTTTAGAGACTTGCCAAGAATATCAAAAGCTATATAAAATAAGCGAGAATTAAAAATTAGTAACTAGTAATAAAGACACGGCTTCTCGTAAAGGAAGTTTAGTGCTGCATGTATTTGAAAATATAAAAATAGTAAAAAAGCACACATGTTGCTTTTTTGTTATAATGGAGGATACAGAAAAAATAGAGATATGCGGAGAAAAAATGGAAAATCTTTTTGAAAAACTAATGGATCAAATAAAAATGCCAAACCAAATTCGCGAATCGGCTCTTTTTTCCAGTGCAGAAATTGAAAATGTCGAAGTACATACAGAGCGTAAACTTTGGAAGTTCCAATTAAAATTTGAGAAAATCTTGCCAGTTGAACAGTGGAAGGTTTTGTCTGGATTGATTGAGTCTGC
>CABFOL010002650.1_pt1 | contig 8583 bp, 10 predicted proteins | sample 3521961 | NCBI WGS metagenome assembly CABFOL01 (sample SAMEA5312453, study PRJEB27640) | indoor metagenome | biome: indoor environment; feature: uncontrolled; material: polymer tiles stone | place: Germany | collected 2014-07-07
TATATAGCCTATAACCCTTGTGGTTATGGGCTTTTTATTTTTGTTGCCCCAGTATTGCCCCAGTATTGCCCCAGCACATAAAAAATACACCCTTTATTTTAGGGTGTTGAGTTACTACTTTGATAAGGTTTTAATCTTTTATCTAATTCATCATTTAATTTTATATAAATTTCTTCTTTACAGTTACTGCCTAAATCAACGAATTTATTTAATATATTAAATTCTTCTAGTGTAAAAATACATAATTTTAATTCATTATCTTTATTTTTAAAAACGAATTTTTTATTTTGATTTTTTTCCCAATGGTCTTTTAATAAATACCTAGCAAATAATCTTATAGATTCCTGACTATTTAAAGTTAAACGAGAAATATTTTGACTTTTATTGAATTCGAATATTAGATACTTGCAATATTTAATCATTATGACGTTCATTCGATCAAAATAAGTTTGTGGATTCTCTTTTTCTGTATATCTTAAAGCTGCACGTAATTGATGTACATCACCAATTTTTATTTCTTCCTTCCCTGCTATTAAAAATAATGTCTTTCTCCACTCTGATTTTGAATCAAGATTATCTAACATTGTCCGACTGAAAGTCTTAAATGTAGTGTATATAGTAAATATACCGATTCCAAGCGTAGCAAGTGGAGTACCAATAGAGTATATTAAATCAATCCACGTAAATGATGACGTTGGTATATAATTCTGTATTATAGTATTTCCGGTTTCAAACATCTATTTCACCTCATAAATATTTCACTATTTCTTTTTGTGTACTTGGGTATAAATGCCCGTATCTATTCATTACTTCAGTTGTGTCAGCATGTCCTAATCGCTAGGCTATTATCATTATATTAGCACCATGATTAATTAAATGTGATGCGTGGCTATGCCTTAATTCATGGATAACAATACGTGGGAATGTTTGACCTTCTGGTAAGTTATCATCTAGTACATTAAGTGCAGTAGTAAACCATCTGTCAATAGTTGATTCACTGAATGACTTAAAGAACGTTCCAAATAATACATAATCCTCTTTATAAATATTATTATCCTTATACCATGACTGATATTCTGTTAGATCGTCCATAACATGTTGTGGCAAATATATATCACGTATCGCTGCTTTAGTTTTAGGCGTTGTTACAGTGCTGTGATAGTCCGTTTTATCTATGTGGATATAGTTATCACTAAAGTTAATATCACGCCATGTAATAGCCCTTATTTCACCTTTCCTAGCACCTGTATAAAATAGCAATTTAAAGAAAAGTTTTTGTTGAATAGTTGGTAATACTTCCACAAATTCACTAAACTGTTCAACAGTCCAATAAGTTCAATCGTTTGTTTGATTCTACCTCAAAATTGCCAACAAGTGATGCCACATTCTGCTTTAGATCATGATACTTCATAGCGTGATTAAGTATAGAAACAAGAAACATATGCATCTTCTTTAAATATTTGAACTGCACCCTGTCAAGTAGATAACTAAATAATAAAAAGTGGTTGCATTACAATGAAAAATATGTTATAAAAAAAATGAAAGTTATCAAATGATAATTTTAAGTAACTGGAGGTAGATATTATGTTAAAAGATAAACCCAAAACTTCTTATCACATTAACTATTCACCTCGAATTACTGAGTTAAAAAGCATTGATTTATTGTCTAGAGAATTCAATAATAATAAATTTATTGAATTTTCTTCGCCACTTACGTGGGACTCATACAAAAAAGCTATAGATATATCGAAAAATATTGAGAAAAAATAATTCAAATAATTATCATTTGATAACTCAAACAACTTTGGGAGGTGGTGTGAAAATTAATGACACTAATTTTTCTAAACATATTCCGTGGTTGTTTGATATTATAAGTTAAGAAGTGGAGTAGTATATGACTAGAAGCGATCAAAAGGCAATTACATTTAAAATAACAACTAAGGAATATGAAAAAATCAAACAAATAGCTAAGTCTTGTCATATGTCTCCAACGGAGTTTTCAAGACACCAAGCTCTAGGTAATCAAATAACACCAACAGTGTTGGAAGTTACAGATTCAGAAAATCATGTTTCATCTCACCAATTTAATTTATTAGAAAAGGCATATGTAAAACAAAAAGCTAAAAACCTTAAAATCACTAAAGATTATCAAAAGGCTATAGAGAATATTCATAAAGATTATGAAAAAGTATCTATAGTAAACCAACTGATACCATATATACAAATAGATGGAACAATTGATAATGAAGCATTAAAAAATGATAAAGATTTGTTAACTGCGTTAAGTCAATTAGATTACTGATAATAAGTGGTGATTGACCTTGTTTTTAAAAGATATTGTTGAAACTATAAATCAATATAAAGATGGTAAAATTAAAACTAATGATATATTTAAAAACGTCGAAAATGACAAACTACCTTTTTTAGATTTTTCTAAAGTTTATCAAAATGATAAAACAAATTTAAATAAGGAGTGAAGTTATATGTCAAACTTAACACCATTTAATAAAAATATTTTTGACTTTTCACCATCAAGAATATTTGATGATCATTTTAATTCGCTATTTAAATATTTTAATACAGCTATTCCAAAAACGGATTTAAGGGAAACAAATAGCGAGTATATTGTTGATATTGATTTACCTGGTATCAATAAAGAAAATATTAATTTAACTTATGAAGACAATACACTGTACTTAAGTGCTATACAAAGTAATGAAAATGAACAAAAAGATAATAATGGGAACACTGTGTTTACAGAAAGATCAAAATCACAAATAAGTAGGTATTATCATTTACCAAATGGAGATGAGGACAATATTAAAGCAGATTTTGAGAATGGTGTATTACATGTATCAGTTCCCAAACTAAATTCTATTAACAAAAAATCTAAAATAATTGATATTCAATAAATAAATTAATAATACTCTTTGACTAATGTGCTAACTACAAATTGAGGGAGAAATTCATATGATTGAATTTCTCCCTCTTTTAATGGAAGCTATATATTGGATTATCTAGTCTTACTTAAGTGCTATCAAACTGTAAAAAAGTCAAGAATAGTTTTCAAAAGAACTAGAAAATTTGTAAAAAACATCTATACGAATAAGTAAATTCTACAATAATTGGTGGCTATTTTTTATACTATAATTTCATTAGGCGAAAGAGGTCTTAAGAACATATAACCAACTATGTTACTTGGTAATCTTTTTATTTGTATTTTGTTTATTATTGTTAAAATTACCTTTGCTTAGCGAATTTATTTTTATTTTTCCAATACATTGTATATTCATCGTTTCCAGTTTCATCTTCACTTAACTCTTCAATTTTAAAGTGGTTTTTCTTATAAAAATTAACTGCTTTTTTGTTCTCTTTATATACTTTTAGAGATAGGTATTCTTTTTCTTTTTGAAGATATTGTAATAGGTTTGTTCCTATATTTTGATTTCTTTCATTCTCATCAACAAACATACCTGCTATATAATTATCAACTAAACCACAAAAACCTAAAATATTTCCATTTTTCGTATATACAACTATTTCCGCCTCTTCGAATGCATTAAGGACATCTTCGTAATTATTATGCCAATATTGGGCATCAATAAAATTATGAGTGGTTATATTGGAATTCAACCAGATTGCTCCTAGTTTATTTAGGGTGTCTTTGTCTTTTTTATCTAATTTAAATATCACTTTTGTTCTCCTCTTTGATAATAAAAAATTTGGAAGTTTATATAATTCTAAAAATTTTATGAATTAGTAGTCTCAAATGTCATTTCATATAAGTCTTTATCATCTAAATTAACAAACTCTTCAATATTTACTCTATATGTGATACTATTTTGTTTTTTAGATATTTGGCTATAATATCTTATATTTATATACATATTTATTGTATAACCATTATTTTCTATTGTATTTTCAAATTCTTCAAATGCTTTTTTATTAATAGGCATTAGATAAAATTTATTACTAGGTAAAACATTAATGTGTTTTTCTTGTAATACTTCATTCTCATTTAAATAAACTGTTATATCTATGTTTTTAGCAGTTCCACCACCTAAATTTTGTAGTTTAAAAGCTGTATTAACGTAGTCAGAATCAGTTTCAGTTAAATTTTTTAATTTTAAACGTTTTGCTTTTTCAATTATAATCTGGTCAAAGGCCAAAAATGGTATAAAAGAAATTTTAATTTGTCTTATTTGTATCATTACTGAAATGAAATATAAAATAGCCATAATAAACGTACCAATTGAACCAATCGCTTGTAAAATGTTTAACATAATGAACTCTCTTTATAATAATGTTAGTCATCATTCTACTCTATTCCTACAATACAATCCATACTCAATGTTACATTTAATAGTATTTGATAACATTGATTAGTTTATATAGCCTACGTGTTACTTTCATGTATGGACTTATTAACAAGCTATCACTGCCAATTGTTACATTTTATTATACCTGCGTTGTCATATTGGGTACGCAGGTCAAGAAACTAAAGTACTAAATGAGTACCACAGATAATAAGGTGTCGTCATAATACAGATCCCTTTATAAAAGGACGCCCCAAATTCTGTGCGTTTGATGATGGAGTAGCAAATCATTACACCATCAAAATAGTATTGTATTATACACATTCCTATTTTAGAAATATGTATATACAGATATATGATGCCACTACTAATGAAATTATTTATAAGATAGTCGTGAATCACGTCATTAGATCATAAATAACTCTTTACTCATTGTGATTCTGACAACAGTTAATACTTTTATGTGGATAGTTATAGGCTAACTTGCCTAGAAATCGCTTTGAGTGAAGCCATGTATATGCATTGTTCGGGACATTATTGTATTATTAAGATAAAAAGGTGAGAGAATGAAAGATAAAATACAGTTTGTAATAATTGCATTATTAGGTATTGTGGCATTTATACTATTCTTTGGTTTTTTTTAAGTAACATTGATCCAGATAATAAATTAGAGGCATACACATTAGCAATATCATTTGTTGGTATATTTGCTACATTTGGTGGGGCGTATTTAGGTGCGAAGATATCAGGGGAAAATGCATCTCAAATAGCTAAAAAAGAACGTATAATTAGTAGCGTAATGAATAACTTAGAGTTCAATAAAGATATTTTAAATGATTTTAATTTTATTATCGCAAATGATTTAAAAGAAATTATTGAAATGAATAATTTGCAAGATATAGACTCATTAATAGTATTTTATAACAAATTAACAAGATTAAAAAATAATCTTGAATCGATTATAAAAAGTGGAAAACAAAAAGGAGTGTTTTCACTTATCATGTTTGATTATGAAAACTTAAAAGTGTATTTAGATTCGTTATTGAAAATAGTGCAAAATGAATACGATCAAACATTTAGTTTAGTAGGAAAATCGATTGGTTTAAAAGAAGTTGATACGGTAGTTGAATTTAGTGATCAAAATTATATATGTTTTGAAGAACAGGACAATGGGAGATTTGTAATAGCAAACATATCTGGTAGTGAAAAGAATGTAAGTGTGGATATGGAAAAATTAAATTCAATGTATAAAAAAAGTGATATAAATACAGAAATTATTTTTAAAAATATACATAAAGTTAGAAATACATGGGAGAAATTTACTTTTAAAGATGTTCGAGATATCAACAGTTTTATTAATTATTATTATAAAATATAAAATATCTTAACTTGTACAATTGAGAGGGAATGTGAAAGTTGGCTATTGGTCATAATTTGGTCATAATGAGATGAAAAAGTGTGTGTAAATGGATGTTTTTAAAAATAGAAACGTTGATATAATAGGGTTTTAAAAGTGCTATTTATCACAATTAATTATTAGATTATATAGTTGATTTACATGGAAAATTTAATATGTTAGACTTGATTTATAGATTTGATTCTCTTTCCACATATACAAATTAAATCTTAATATGATGTTTTTGATCCCGTCACTTTATGTGATGGGATTATTTTGTAAGTAGTAATATTCTGTGTTTTTTGACGTGAAAGAATGGTCATAATGAAATAATAAAGTGTTGCCCCAAATTTTATGTTTTTTCTCAATTTATACATTTCAAGCACAATCAGTAATGCAATCAAAACGTTGTCATATCAATACTTGAAGCGTATTTTAAATATTTTAATTATCGTTATAAAGAACTCCCGCCGTCTCCATTATATAGCCTATAACCCTTGTGGTTATGGGCTTTTTTATTTTTGAGTGCACAAATATTGCCACAGTAAACCCCTCTCATCCGCAATGATTGAGAGGGGTTTTTGTCTTGTTTTTATGTACTTGTGTTTAATTTTTTAAATTTACTTTTATAAAATGTTACCAATACTAATGATAACCAAGATAGAATAATCACTATTTTAATAGACCAAATAATATGTGCATTATTAATATATAAGCTAGCCAATGAACTTACATTTGTAAATATTATAAGACCTCCAACTCCTATTGCAAGGACACTAACTGGTAAAGATTTGACTAACCAAGCTGATATAGGAGCAGCTACTATGCCACCTAAGCTTAGGGATAATACTAAAATCCAATTGATTGATGACTAATCTAAAAATATTAAAAAACCTATCGAAGAAGCAACAGTTACAAAAAATTCACTTGCTGAAACTGTACCAACAACGTACCTTGGTTCTAATTTTTTACTTGATAATAACATAGGTGTGTTTACGGGTCCCCAGCCACCACCTCCAATTGAATCAAGTAATCCAGCTACTGCAGCTTGTGGTACTAAAACAAAATTAGATATCTTTTTTACACCAGTAATTTTTGGTTCATCTGGTTTATTTTTAAATAGAAATTGGTAAATGATATAAATACCTAAAGATAATAAGAAAATTGAGATAAATGGTTTGATGAAATCACCATTAATATTACTTAAAAAGAATGCACCTATAAATGCAGCAATTGAACCAGGGATAGCAAGTTTCAAGACTGATGGCTTGTGGACATTTTTAAACTTTAAATGTGATGTTCCAGCTGCGGCAGTCGTAAGAATTTCGGCAAAATGGACTGTTGCTGATGCTATAGCAGGGGCAACTCCAAATGTAAGTAACACTGATGCAGATGAAGCGCCATATCCCATTCCAAGGGAACCATCTACTAATTCTGCTAAAAATCCAGCTAAAGCAAATATAATAATTTTATTCATGTAATAGCCTCCAGTTAATCATTAATTATATTAATCCTATCTGTTTACTAAGGATTAGTACATATAGTATCTTTTATTTATACTTATGTCAATAATATTTATAATTATTATTGTTTAATACAAAATTTATTAGTAATAAATTTTTTGATTTATGGTTAAAATTTTGTGTTTAGCATAGAGATGTTAATGTTCTGTTTTAGTAGAATTAGGATATTTAAATGTAATCTATTAGTGAAGCTATATCGTTAATTTAAGATAAAAATAAACAAAAAACTTTTAAGTTATTTAATTACTGATGTATTTATGATGATTAATCATATAAAATTTTAAAAATTAAATTTAGTGCTTTCATTTTTGAGAAAATAGGTTATTATTATAGATAATATGAAACTTTTAAAGAAATATGTAACGGGATAGAATACTGCTTTTTAGTTCTTCAATAAAAAATATAATACATGGAGGAAAGCGGAATGGATGAAATGCAAAAAAGGGAATGGGAAGAATTCCAAAATTACAAGAAAAATAAAGGGAAAAATAAAAAGAGATGGTTATGGGGATGTGGCGGTTTCTTAGGTATTTTCGTTATTTTAGCGATAATTTTTGGGGCATGCTCAATGATGTTCAGTAATGTGGATTTTGAAAGTACGGGGAATAATACAAATTCGACTTCTAAAAAGTCAGATGATGTAGATGAAAATAATAATGACTCTAATGATGATTTATCAGATAGTAACAATGATAACGAATCTAATTCATCAAACAATGACAATAATGAATCTGATTCATCAAGTAATGATAATAATGATGACGGTGTGAGTAGAGAATTTAAAAATGCATTAAAAAGCGCACAAGATTATCAAGAATTTATGCCTATGTCAAAAGCTGGTTTATATGATCAACTAACTTCAAGTGCGGGTGACCAATACCCTGAAGATGCAGCTCAGTATGCGATTGATAATTTAGATGCTGACTATAAAGAAAATGCATTAAAAAGTGCTGAAAATTATCAAGAATTTATGCCTATGTCTGACAAAGAGTTATTTGATCAATTAACTTCTGATGCGGGTGATCAATATACACAAGAAGAAGCACAATATGCGATAGATAATATTGAAAATCATATATCAGATGAAGATTCAGATGATGAAGATACTGACGATGAATATGATACTGTCACACGTAGTAACGTAATGGACATAGTAGAAGACTATGAAGGAAGTATATTAGATACTGATACTTATACGTATAGAGAACCTGAAAAGAGAGATGACGGTAGTTGGGGATTCGCATTTTATACTAAAGACGGTGAACTAGCAGGTTCATATATAGTAGATGAAGAAGGCATTGTCACTAAATATGATGAAGATGGTGTAGAAGAATAAATTGAATTTGTA